>Ga0070732_10000531_pt1 | contig 23718 bp, 14 predicted proteins | sample Coa_R1_5_FD_66449 | JGI IMG/M metagenome (GOLD analysis project Ga0070732, IMG submission 66449) | Surface soil microbial communities from Centralia Pennsylvania, which are recovering from an underground coalmine fire - Coalmine... | ecosystem: Environmental > Terrestrial > Soil > Unclassified ... | reverse complement strand
TGATTAAGATGAATCGGCCGCGGCAAGCCATTGAGGCCGAGCCGCCCCCAATCCCAAAGCTTGAACGTGAAGATATACGGAGTCGCGCTGATTTCGAGCACCATGCTGTTTCTTCCCGAACAGTGAATCGTTCCAGCTGGAATCAGGAAGTGATCGTGCTTCTTGGCAGGAAACTTGTTCACATAAGTTTCTGCCCGAAACGGTGGCCCACTGTCGTGTGCGATCCGCAGTTCCCCTGCCATAGCCTCTCGATCGATTCCCTTTTTGAGGCCGAGATAAACGGAGCCATCCGCGCCCGCGTCCAACAAGTAGTAACTTTCATCTTGCGTGTAATCCATGCCGAACTGCTTGCGAATGTATTGTGTGCGCGGATGGACCTGTAGGGAAAGGTTTCCGCCGCCCATCGTGTCGAGGAAATCAAAACGAATCGGAAATTCCGCGCCAAAGCGGCTGTAGATATGTTCTCCGAGTAATTCACGGGGATGAAGAAAGATCACGTCAAGCGCAGGCAACTCAATTTGCAGACTGCCAAACCCAAGAAGCAAGCTGTTTTCTTCGGGAACGCAATCGAAACACCATGCATGATTCGGTGCGTCCTTCGGCAGGTCGCATACCTCTTCCATCCAATGCCCGCCCCACGGGCCCGGGTCGAAGTAAGGCACTACGCGGAAAGGGCGGCTCGCGATTGCCTTGATGCCCGCTCGCACGCAATCGCCAGCCACGAGCTTTGGCGTGGAATTGTTTGTGTCTAAGAAAAAATGGGCTTTCGGCAAGAGTTCCTTTTTGAGTCGATCGGCGGCGCGCCAGTCAACAAAGAAGGCTCTTTTGTATTTCAGACTTGGACTTTCCTCGAAATTGTCGGTGCCCAGATTTGTGATCTCATTTCGGCGCTGCCGGCCTTGGATCTCCCAGCGTGTCAGATCGGCATAAATAAGGACGTCGGGCTGAGGCGACACGATCGACACGCCGACACCAACCACGAGCAGTAATCCTTGCTGCCAGCTTGCGACTTTCTGCCGTACCTTACCGAGCTTTGCTTCCTCGAAAAATGCTTCGAGACCGATGTCGTTCATCTGTCCGAAGACTGGGTCATCGCCCAGAACCGGGGCCAACATCTTGTCCACACAGTTCGGCGCCTTCAGCAAGTCCGGGGTATAGACAACTTCAGTAGGACGCAAACCCTCGACCAACGCGTCTTTGATCGATCGTTCAAAAGTACCGGGGTAGCATTCGACGGCGAGAGTGCATCGGCTCTCCGCCGAAGAAGACTTCAATCGATTGATGATGTTCCGCCAGCCGACCCAGCAAGAAGCTGCGCTGGTACTCACCGCGGTGCACGGATACTTGTCGTAGTTTGATTTACGCGACATTCGTCAAGCCTTTAATTTTCTGTCAGTTGCACAGGAAAGACAACGACAGCCACAGCGAATCTATTCCACTTCGAATGAAGCTGGGACAAAGCATCTGAGTGCGAACTCGATTGAGCCGCCTTGAACTCCAATTGGTGGCCACTGCAAATTGCCGCGTATATCGCGATGTCTGTGTATTGCACTGCGTTGTATGAGAATTGTCATTCATTCACTCTAGAGGCGCTCCCGCTAACGGACGCCAGAATCGCACATAATGATTGAAAAATCAATAACGCTCATGATATATGATTGAATGTGCGCTTACCTTGCAATGAACATGGTCATGCAGATCAATTGAATGGTTCTCGACCTGTCCAAAAGAGGGTGAACTCTTCATGCCCTTGAAAGTGACCCGACGAAGATTCGCTCGACTATCTGCCGCTACCGCAGCATCGGTTTGGGTGATTCCTGTGTTTGGGGAGACTCACGAAGCTGTCGAATGGGTCAATCCATTGATCGGTGCGAGCACCAGTCAGAAACTCGGAGAGGGCAAGACCTTTCCCGGGCCTACGACTCCTTTCGGCTTGGTGCAACTGAGTCCCGACACCATCACCGGCGGCGACAACGCTCCGGGTTACTCCTATGAGCACACGACCATCGAGGGCTTCAGCTTCACCCATATGAGCGGAGTGGGATGGTACGGCGACTTCGGGAATCTGCTGACTATGGCCACGACGGGGTCTCTGCGATTCGCCGCTGGCCGTCCCTTACTTCCAGACGAAGGTTGGCGTTCGCAGTTCAGTCACTCCACCGAAGTAGCGCAAGCCGGTTACTACGCCGTTACGCTAGCTCGTTACAAGATACGCGCGGAACTGAGCGCCGCGCCGCATGCCGGAATACTGCGTTTTACGTTTCCGCAATCGACGGAGTCCCATATTCTGGTTGACCTGTCGCGTCGTATTGGAGGAACGTCCACGCGTCAATATGTCAGAGTCGTCGGCAAAGATGCTATGGAAGGATGGGTGCACTGCACGCCCAGGGATGGTGGCTGGGGTAACGGAGATGGTCAAGTCGACTACACGCTCTACTTTCGGATGGAATTCTCTACGCCGCTCGATGAGTTCGGTGTTGCCAGTATTGCCCTGCCCGAAGGTCGCCTCCAGGGACCCAGCGGACTGGTCGGCGACTATTTCTCGACTGACGACTTCTACGACCGGGTCAAGAATGGCCGCGTGACGCGCAACTTCACCGAGCAAGAGGGAAGGCATCTCGTTTTCTTTACTCAGTTTCCCACCCGCGAAAACCAGCAGGTGCTAACCAAGACTGGGATTTCCTATGTGAGCATGGAAGGCGCACGTGCCAACCTGAACCAGGACATACCTGATTGGAACTTCGAGCGCGTGCGTATGAGCGCTCGGTCTTCATGGAACAAGGCACTTTCCTGCATCACCATTGAAGGCGCCACAGAGACCCAGCGCACAATTTTCAACACTGCTCTTTACCACGCGATGATCGATCCTCGCGACGTCAGTGATGTGGACGGAAAATACGTGGGGGCGGATAAGAAGACCCATTCCTCGACTGAGTACGCCTATCGCACGATTTTCAGCGGTTGGGATGTGTACCGCGCTGCATTTCCGCTGATGACCATCCTGCGCCCCGAAGTGATCAATGATGAAGTCAACACTCTGGTCGGGCTTGCCGAGCAGAGCGGCCGAGGTTACTTGGAACGCTGGGAAATTATGAACGCCTACAGCGGCTGCATGGACGGCGATCCAGCAATCTCCGTTATTCTCGATGCATATGCAAAAGGCATCCGAAAGTTCGACATTCATAAGGCCTATGCCGCGTGCAGGCAGACTGCGGCGGGTACCGGGGCTGCGACAAATCGGCCGGACAACGACTTCTATCTGGAAAATGGCTACGTGCCAGATCAAGTCTCCTGGACACTCGACAATAGTTACTATGATTGGTGCGTGGGCCGTCTCGCCGAGCATCTCGGGAACAATGAGGATGCGAAGCTATTCGGTGCGCGGGCCCGCAATTACCGAAACATCTACGACCGTCAGGTCGGATTCATGCGGGCCAAGGACCGCAGCGGCCAAAGCTTAAAATGGCTGGGCGAGACTGAATTCGGCCAGGGATGCACCGAAAGCAATCCCCTGCAACAAACCTGGTTTGTGCCGCATGACGTTTATGGCCTAATCGACTTGATGGGAAAAGATCGCTTCGTCGCCACACTGGAAGCTCTGTTCGAAAAAACACCCAACAATTTCGGCTGGAACCCGTACTATAACCATTCCAACGAACCCGTGCATCATATCGCCTATCTGTTTGTGTATGCCGGTCAGCCGTGGCTTACGCAAAAATGGGTTCGTCGTATTCTCCAGCAGGCCTATCACGCAGAGGTCAATGGGATTTGTGGCAATGACGACGTGGGCCAGATGTCTGCCTGGTACGTTATGAGCGCTCTTGGGTTCTACCCCGTCTGCCCCGGAGACAACGTCTATGTATTGGGAAGCCCACTTTTCGGAAAGGCAGCCATTCACCTGGACTCCAGGTGGCACAAAGGCACAACTTTCGTGATCGTCGCGCACGGAAACTCTTCCGCAAACTGCTATATCCAATCGGTACAGTTGAACGGGAAACCGCTACAGCGGGCATGGATTACCCATGCGGAGATCACCTCTGGTGGAATATTGGAGTTCGTTATGGGGTCGGAGCCGAACTTCAAATGGGGAACATCAACGAGAGTCCATTCCGGGGTGCTTTCTTCGGTCTGATCGAATTGGCTTCGTGGGATTTTGAGAAATTCGCGTGCGTTCCGCACCGTGCGAACCCCACGCCGGCCGGTTTTGGGCCGGGAATAACTCATTCGTGTAAGGCAATTTAGTTAGGTAGGTTACTTCTTTGTGTGGCGGATCTACTCATGGAAGCAGGCCGTTACCTGGCGACATGCGCGATCCGAAACGCTCCCGTTTCTCTTCATTGTAGCTTCCCGTAACATTGCAACCTGCGCTAGCGTTCTTTCACGCCCCCTTCGGGCCCGCTCAGTTCTTTTCATTGTTTTTTCAGAGTTCCTGAAGGACTTCCCCACAGCCTTTCACCGAAAATGCACCCACGCCGGTGTGGGATTCGTCGAGCGATTGTGAAAACGTGACTCAGCGCAATAACTGTAATCACGCCAATGTTCATAGATTCTCCTTTGAGTGAACGGTTCACTTGAATCTCCTTTTCTCAACTCAGTTTCTTCTTGCGAATAGCGGCCTAGCGCAGACCGCCAGAGGCCACAATTATTTCTCCTGTCAGCCAACTTGCCTCGTCGGAGGCCAGGAACACTGCGATCCGTCCGATGTCCGAGGGCTGCCCGAAATCGACTTGACTCCGACCGGCCTTCTCATGGAAGGCCTTAACGCTCAAAATGCCTGCCGCAGGGTTTTGAGATCACTGCCGACTATGCCGGCCACGGCGAGGGGCAGTCAAGCAAGGGAAGGCTTCTCTGGCAGCGGTCACATTTTCAATGGACTGATTTCTGGAGGCAGGTCAGGCCGGTGGCGAAAGTTACAATCGTGGGCAGTACCGAGTGAAAGCCCTCACACCTGCGGCGCAGAACAAGGCCCCGGTTCACTTCTATTTCCCAGCAGCCTTCATCCAGTCTGCGACACTGGCGGGGGGAAAATCCTTTTGAGCCTGCCGCACCACAAGCGGGTTGTACTTCTTCTTCTGCTCGTCGTTCAAAACCGCCCTGATGCGCGCAACCGTACTGTCCTGGAGACCACGGAATCGGCTGATTCTCTCAGCTCCCGAAAGTGACCCATCGAACCGAATTCGTCTAGTCTGGACCTGCCGAAACTCTAGGATTTTCTTCACCTCGGACTGTTGAGTTTCGCTGAGGTCCAACGACTCAGCGAAACGCTTGACCTGATCATCTATGGTTATGGTGCGGCTATTGTAACGAGTCCGGGGCCGAGGCTTCGTGTCAACATTTCCGGACGTCTGGCCAACCGCCAGAACGCCCGCAAGGAGGACCCAGGCGGGCAGCCCCAGAGCCATCAGCAGCGGGGTTTTGCGTAAGCCGTTCTTACCTCTTGCGATCGATGTTCCGAGTCCAGCATTGTGTCTACTCATAATGTGACTTCTCACTCTCACTTTTTCCTTCAAAACGAAAGGCCCCAGTTCGGTAAACGTGATTTTCCCCGCCCTTGATCTAATTGCGGGAGAGAGAGCGCGCGCACCCGGAAGCTGGAAATCCGGGCAGCCGTGCCCATGGAGGAGTCCTCGAGAACTTTTATCACGTCAAACTGAGAGCAAGGACGCTGGGGAGGCAGACGCTAATCCACCACTAGTCCTCGGGCTTGGAATTTCCCGATTACGACGTCAACGTGGTCTCCTCTTTTCACCCTCCTGCCTTTGTTGGAGAAAGCCATCCAGTATGCCTTGCCGGCTTGGGGAGTGGCGCTCTGACGCAGTTGCCCGACCTTTTCAAGCGACGGGACGACTAATTTCACTCCTGCCGCTGGGTCGATCAGGGAAGGTTCGTTCTTCTTATCGTTAAGGGTCTTGGCCTTCTCCGCGTCCAGCACGCGATAGCTGAATCGAATGGCCTCGCCCGACTCAGTCCACTTTACCGAGAGAGAGTCAACTCCCCAAATGAGCCGGTAGTACTCTCCCGCCCGCCCCGCGAAGCGATCGGGATGAAAGCGGGATTTCGCCGGCGTTGTCGCCGACGCTCCGGCTTGAGCAGGAGATTGCCCCGCCGATGGATTGGCTTTCGCGTTGGTTGAGGGTGTGGCGCTCTGCGCCGATAGGACGGTGCAGAGGAGCAGAGGAGCGAAGATCGTCGATCGAATCATCGTGTTTTCCGTTGCGTGCATCGTTGCACGGTCTAGCGGTGCTTGGTGACGGCTCCTACTTGCCTTCCAGAGAAGCGGCACATGCCTTCACCGCCTTCTCCTTCGGCTGCTTGGCGAGTTCATCGCTAATCCAGGTATAAGCGTCTTTGTACTCCGTGGTCTCGCGAGCCTCCGCCACTTCCTTCTCCGGCACATCGCGGACCAGGAGGTTCTTTTGTTCTTGATACTTCGCGGCATTTGGCGAGTCGACCTGGGCACAAAAATCGAGCGTGCCTTCGATCTTCCCGAACGCATCATTTGGCAATGGAAGTTTGGCCAGCGCCAGTTGTGGAATTACGATGGCAGCGCTCAGACATAGGATGCGACGGATTTTCATCATTTAACCTTACCTCGGGTTCTTGATGCGACCCAACCGAATTCTGGTTGGCGCCGTTTTTGGTTCTGGACTTGCGCAATTGCCCTGCACAAGACCAATGCTGCTCGCGGGTTTTCCCGCGAGCAGCATCGGGTTTAGGACTTCCTCTGACCTGCTCGGCATTACTGGGCCGTGCCGGTCAGGGTTGACGTTTGCGTGCCGGCCAAATCGGTGACCGATATGGTCGCGTTCTTGACGCCGGTCGTCTGGCTATTCAACGGAGTGAAGCGAACTGTGACTATGCAGGCCGCACCCGGAGCCAGGGTTGTCTGGCCCAGAATCTGTCCTCCACCCGCAGGACCGCAGGTCGAGAGCAGGCGGAAGACGCTGAACTCGCTCGCGTTGGTGCCTCCCAGCACTCCTTGCGTAATGCCAGTCAAGGGCACGTTCCCTGTGTTAGTGAGCGTGAAGACCTGGAAGGGGCACGTAGCCAAAGTACATCCACGGGTTGCAGATGTGGTCCACGTCGGTGGAGTGAGAGCGGCAGTCACCACGCGCGCCACGCCCGTACCGCTGAGCGAAACCGGCGAACCGGTCACCACAACGTTAGCTGTGATAGTCAGCGTAGCATTCGTCGTAACCAGTGCCGTCGGCGAGAACACTACGTTGATCGTGCAGGTAGCGCCTGCTACCAGGGTAGCGCCGCAGGTGCCGCCCGCCGCACCTGTCGGCCGTGAGAACAGCGGCGACGAGAAGGCAAGGGCGATACCCGTTCCAGTTGCCGCTCCGGTGTTGTGCAGAATCAGCTGTCGAGAAGGGCTGGTGGTGCCGATCGGCACGTTCCCGAACGCCAACGGACCGCCAGTCACGCTGAGAATGGCAACCGGAGGTGTGGCGCCAAACTCAACCGCACCGGCGTCAACCGCATTGTTTGTCTTCCTCGAATTGCCGAAGAAGTCCAAACTCGGCGCTAGCGTATAGGCATTGCCAGCAGTTGACGCCACGTAATTGATGGCCGGCGAACCCGCCGCGATCGAGTAGTTGCCGAGCAGAGTGCCGGTAACGGGGTTCGTTTCCGCTAGCGGGCCCCAACTGATGTTGATCCAGTTGTTGCCCTCGTCCACGGTCGCGTTCGGAGTCAAGGCGAAGACGGGGTTAGGCACGGTGGCGTCCGCGATGCCCGGAGGCACCTGCCAGCCCAACGAATTGAATTCCGGCGGCGTCCGGGAACCGTTGCAGTATTGGCTGCGAACGGTCGGGTTGCCTGACGAGTTGTGCAGAGAGATGCCGCCATACGAACCTGCCGAAATGGCCGTCAGGAACGAATAGGTCGGGGCCAGCGTAAGCCCAGAACCGTGGTTAGTCGGTCCCGTGTCGCCGCGCACGCCGATGTCCCAATAACTGGTAGTCGGAAATGAGACGCAGGCACCTGTGCCACCGGTGATGATCGTTCCACCGCCGTTGGCCGTGGTGGCGTCCGCTGTCGGCTGGGTCGGCACTGTCGTATTGGTAAACGCCTCATACAACGCGACTTGGTTCTGCTGGTTGGTGGTTCCCGTAACAGCGCTGCCGACGCCGATGTAGAACGAGCGGTTCTGATAGAACAGGTCGTTAAACAACCGTGGGACCGAGTAGTTCTTGCAGGTCGCATTGATCCCACTGTTCCCGTGGCCCGAAGGGCATGAGACGCTCACGCCTGTCAGGTTCGACCTCAGCGTGATGCTGTCCTGGATGCTCACCAGGCCAGCGGGCTGGGGGCAGGATCTGGTCGTACCGCCTGGTTGTATGCAATTGGTTCCCTGGGTACTGGCCAAGGGAGCTCCGATCGTGTTGAAGAGTACGCCAGCCGAAGCCGTGCTGTCGTTGGACATGACCGTGTTGTTGATGATGTCCACGTTCAATGCGTCCAGCAGGGAGATTCCAGCGCCATCCCAGCCCGCGACGTTGTTGGTGATGATGTTGTTAGTCACGAGCACCGAGTTCCAGCGGCTCGGAGCCGTGGGGAAGCTGACCACGTCAGAGCCGTTGGTCTGCTGCAAGGCGAGACCGCCGCCGCTGCCGCTTTCTGCCTGGTTGCCCATGATCAGGTTGGCATTGATGACCAGGCCGGGTCCGGTGCCGTCACTGGGCCCAACCGAGCCCGGAGTAGGCACGCAATCCGTGTCCGTGTTCGCGCCGCAGGTAGGATCAACATCGGGCGCGCCCATGATCAGGAGTCCGCCGCCGTTGGTTACGATCGTCGGGTTGGTGCTCTGATTGAACAGGAACGTGTTGTGCTCGATATCCCCGTTGTAGCTGAACCCGATGTGGGCGACACCGCCACCGTCACCAGTACTCAGGTTCCCGCAAATCCAGTTGTAGTTGAATTTGTAGAAGTCGGAACCGGTGCAGAAGCTGACGCCGCCTCCTCCCGCCGGCGTCGCCGAGAACAATTCGTCGCCGGTGGAAGAGTTCTGAGTGATGTAGTTGTTGTGCATGTTGACGTTGAGGTTGTGGCAGTAGGGCAGCTGAAGATTCGTGACATTGCTGCTCTGGCATGATCCGGGCGGCGCGTTAACCGCGCCTGCTCCCCCGAAGTACGCGGGCGGAAATTCACCCTGGCCAAGGCTGATGCCGCCTGAAAGAGTTCCGGCGTTGTTGTAGATCCGGTTGTTGGCGAGCTGCAGATTATGTCCCCAGCCGTGTACAAAGACACCACCGCCACCCTGCGAGCTGTCAGTGATGCTCAAGCCGTCGATGCTGGACGGATTGCACTGGAAGCTGCTCGGGAAGGGATTCGGTCCGGCGGCGGTCCCGCAAGTACTGGCGTTCAAAAGCGTCGTGCCAGTCGGGAAGCCGGCCAGCAAAGTCGGATCCCACGGACTGGCGCCGTGGAGGTCCACGCCTTTCGATAACACCGTAATTCCTGCTCCTTCCAGCGCTCCCATCAGCGAGGGCTCTTGCAGGAGTTCGGCCAGGTTGCCGTTAAGCGAGGCGTCCCAACCGACCGTGGCCTCCAGTGGCAAGCGATCGACCTGAGGATTGTTGGCGGTAGCGCTGAAGCCAAACCAGCCAGCCCCGGCGCAGCCTGGAGTCCAGGTGGATGGCGAACCGTTGAGGCCCAGCCCGAACAGACAATTGACCTCTGCGCGCCAGGTGTCCAACTTGCCCGCAGGATGGGGATTGGCGTTGATGACGCTGGAAGCCGCTCCAACACCTTGGAGACGGACCGGCTTCCACATCAGCAACATTTCCTGGTGGGCCGCTTGCGAGTGGGTAGCACCAGCCGTAGTACACGCAACTGGCCCACTGGTCGTGGAGCAAGTCGGATCGACGATGATCAAGTCGCCTGGCTTAGCCGCATCAATCGCGGCCTGGATCGAATCCGATGCGGCAACGTGACTTGGAGCCTTGCCGCCAATTGTGACCGTCACCGTATCGATCGACTGCTGACCCGTGGCTGTCGTAATGAGCAGTTGACCACACTGCGCCGTCGAGCCTCCGTATTGTGCTTGCTGTTGAAGGGTGCAGTTTGGAACGCCGTTGGGGACGGTGACTGTGATGGTTGTGTCACTCCAACCAGTGACCGGTGCAGGCAGCCCGCCGATGGTCACACTTCCAGTTCCCTGCGAAGCGCCGAAGCCGTAGTGGCGAGTAACAGTCTTCTGGTTGTATGGAGCCGTCGTGGCGGCCGGTCCAGAGTAGGCGTTGTTTGGCACAGGCACGAAGCCCAACGACGTGATGGTGAGGGTGTGACCGGTCGCGCTGACCCACGGTCCAATCCCATCGCCATCCACTTCACTGATGGCCGGGGTGAGATCCGGGTAGGAGCAGTCGGGGTTGTTGTATCCCGCGCCTGCGAAGGCAGACGTGGGCACGACGGGCGTATCCATGTACTGGGTCTGCCCAGGCATGAACGGGATTTCATAGCAGAACTGGCTGTATTCTGGGTTGAACAACGGATCCGGAGTCGGCCCGGTGCCCGGGTCGTTCATGCACGTCACCATCATGGTGGGTGCGTACCCCGTCGGGTTGGGCGGGTTAACTTCCCAGGTTGAGTAAGTCAGGCCGTTGTAAGTTCCCCAGTGGTCGGCGTAGGTGCGTGCGATTTCGGCGCCGGACCAATCCTTGATGGAGATGGGCAGATCGGCTGGTGAGAATTTCTCACCGAACTGGGGCGAGAACGGATCGAATTCGGAAGTGTAGTCATCCGTGATCACACCGGTGAAGTGGGCGGCTACGTGAGTCGAGCTGAAGATCCAGAACTTGGCCAGGGCCGATGTCTGGTCCGTGAGAGCTACTTCCTTGCGGTCGCACAAGTTGCGAGTGGCTCCAGCGAACGGCGCCACTTCATTGGACTGCGGGAACAGGCTGATGAAGTCGGGAACGACTCGTGACGCTCCGACGCACGGCCAGAAGGTTTCGACGCTCCCCGTGTCGCCTTCGTGACTCGGGAGTGTGGTGCGCCCGAAAGTGTTCGTCGGGTTCAGGGGATTGTTGGCATTGTAATAAGCGGCAACTTCCGCCTGATCGGGCAGGATGAAGACGTTGCCCAAGCCGGCGAACTCCTGGGTTACCGGCGCAATGAAATTGTCGCCGATCAGGATGTTCTTGTCCTCTTCCTTCACCAGTTCGTAGCCCGGAGGTACGACCATCTCGACGACGTACTTGCCGGCAGGCAGCATGGGAGCGCCAAACCGATAGGGATCAGTCGAGTCTGGGTTGGGTACGCAACCGGTACAGTTCGTACCGGATGGCTTTCCTGTCGTCGGATTAAATCCGGTGACACTGGGGAATTGGTACATGCCGTCGTACGGAGCCGGCTGGACCTGGTTCCAGTTGTGCATGCCGTCATAACACTTGAACTGGGCGTTATTCGGCATGGTGTGTGTCGGGATACCCCCGTTGTTGTACATGTCGAGCCACTCGGGCTGGTTGAACAACGAGAAGAAGAAGAGATCGCCGGGCGCCGACGACGTGGGGGCTGGGAGTTGGCCCGGGCAATTCATGTTCGGGACGTTGTCGGAACGGAAACCCTGGGCCCAATCGTCCCAGCTGCTGGTCTTAGTGGTGTCAATCAATGTGAGTGACACACTGCCATCGGGTGCCGTACCTTCTTTATAGAGATTGACAGTCACTCCCGGCACGTCCGGGGTCCAACTGGTGTGGATGAGTAAAGTTGGATCATCGAATGGGCGAGTCGAGGCGTAAATCACCTCACCGTGGATGCCACCCGTTTCGCCGATCGTGTAGGGCTTCTTCCCGAATTCAATGAAAACGTTCTGGCCGGAGAAACCCTGCCAACCCTCGGTGCCAAACCACAAAGGCGGATCAACTCGGGCAGTGGAACCGCCCGCACCGCCCGGCACAAGTGGAGACGGAGCATCGCCGCAGTCCGAAGTGGCGCAGTACCAGGCACCCGGTACCCGCAAAGCGGTGGGCAGAGGGACCTGCTCGATCGTGTTTGCCAACTTATCGGCGAAGCCGTTCGCGGGCGCGCAAGGTGCCGTGGGGGGCGTAACGGCGGTCCCGCAGGGCGTGCCGTCAGCGGGCCCTCCCGCGTCGTAAACCACGTGAATGCCCGTGGTCTTGTAACGGGTGGTGTCGCTTTCGATCACGTACCAACTGAACAGCGGGAAGATCTCGTTGAAGCCGGCGTTGCCGCTTAGGTCGGTGTTGTTGAAGTTGGAGTAGCTGCCGTCGCGGAAGCGGTTGTTCGTCGCCACCAGCGTGAGTCCGTCTTCATTACTGTCCCTAACGCCATTACCGTTCGCATCGAAGAAGGTTGTGGTGTAGATGTTCGCTTGCCACTGGTTGGTGGCAATCTGTCCCAAATTGACGGTAGCCCCTCCAGCCAGCCGGACCGGCGTTGACAGACCATCGACCAGCATATCGTTCCACTGGTCAAAGACGGTAATTCTCCAATCACCATCGGGAAGGCCGGAGAGAGTGAACATCCCATTTGAGTCGCACTTGGTGAAGGCAAAATCCTCGCCGTCAGCATCGCCGAAACTCACGTAGCACTGCGTGAAGGCGAAGCTGGTGTTGTCGCCGCTGCTGTAGAGCCTCTCGTCCGGCGTGCGGCTCATGCGTTCGGTTGTGACAACGCCGGTAACGCTGTTGGTGCAGTTGGTGCCACTGATGTTGGGGTCGGTGCCGTTGCAGACGTACTGTTTGCGATCATTGATAATCGCCGGATTGGCAAACCCGATGGACACGTGGTATCCAGCCGGGCCGAACTCCTGGAAGAAGCTGGGCTCGCCGATCCGCAGGAAAGAATCGTGCGCCTTCTGGCCGTCCAGAGTGTTGGTCTGGAGCCATTCTTCGCCGCGCGCAATCCGGTCGGCCGCCGCGGTGGCGACAACGCCGTATCTTCCCGGCATCAGGTTGGAAACGACGGCGTGGCCCGCCAGCGGGGACAGAGTCTTGCCATCCGATTCGTACTTCGGGCAGGTTACGATCGTGCCCGTGATGCCCGTTGGACTCTTCGTAGTACCGTCGAAACCCGTGGTCTGATTCGACCGGGAAATCGCGCAAGCATCGAGTCCGGTGCTGGGGTCGATCGTTCCCGCCAGACCGTTCGACAACGGCATGTTGAACATGTCGTAGGTCATCTGTCCGGTCGCGTCGCCCGTGCCGCCGGCATCGTCAAACAGAGTGATGTTGAAGCCTCCCAAGCCGGGCTCATTGGGCGACAACACGTCGACGCCACCGCCTCCATCCTGCTCACCGTTGAGCGGGAAGTCATCCTCGAACACAAACACGGAGAGTTTCGAGGGCGGGAAAGGATTGGGTTGCACCAGCACGGTAACGCTTGTCGGGAAGGCACCGCTAGTAGCGGTGCACGTTACCGCGGGCGCCGCAGGCACGCAGGCAATCGGAGCGCCGCCCATGCCGTGGCCGCAACTTGGAGTTGAATTGCCTAAGCAACCGTTCAGGTTCTCGAACGAGTTGCCGGCATCGCCCGGCAGGATCGAGATGTAGTAGCGCTTGGTCGGATCCAGGTGGACCTGGCTAGGATCCAGCGGCGCCTGTTGTGACGCATCGGTCCTGCAAATTCCGTTACCAACGTCGCACACCGCTGGCTGACCGAGTAGTGTCTGGCCCGTTTCACAGGCCACAGCGCCTGTCGGCCCCACGCAACCCGCCGCTACCACCGGCATGTAGCTGGTGTGGAAGTTTGTTCCAAAGGTTGGAACAAGCCCGGAAGCGGTTCCGGCCGCAAAAGTCGGGCAACCGGACGGCGGGGGGTTGGTCGTACAGGCGGGGTTGATGTAGAAAGTGCGGTCTTCTTCAATGATCCAGCGATAGTCGGTGACAGGAGTTGTTTTGTCTCTGCCATCCAGGACCGCCACATGGAGACCGGTAGCCGTCGGGAAGGTCAGAGTCACGGTCGCGCCCGATGCGCCGACGGTCCCCTGCGAGTTCTGTGCTTTGAAGGAGAAACTGTAGGTGCCCGCCGCAGGGACAGCCGCGTTGAAGCCGCCGTTCGGATCAACAGCAAGAGCACTGAACCCAGTCGACGTCACACTGACGGCGTTCACCGTCAGCGGATAGCCTGCCGCGTCCTTGCAGCCCGCGAGGATACCCGGGGGCTTGATGCTCAGGGTAGTTGCCACCGTCGACGAGTATGCCGATGCGGTGCACGTAATCCCGCTGCCTGCCTCAATTGGCGCCGCACCCAGGGTTACTGTGGCGCAAGCATTGCCCGAGGTCGCACCATTACCGCAATACGTAAAGGTAGTTCCCGCGACACCTCCCGTGTAGACAAACGTCCCGTCGAGGTTGAGAGTCAGTCCGGCTGGTGCGGCACCAACGACCTTGACGCCGTACACATTGATGTCGTTGGCGATTACGCCTTTTCCCGGATCCGACACGGTGAGCGTCTGACCCGCGATCACCGAGTTGTAGGTGTCTGGGTTGGCCTCCACAGCCGTGAATGCCGCAGTGGCAGCGCTTGGAAGTCCAGCGCCGTTTATGCCGAGGTAAGCCAACATCCCTTCGTCGCGACCGGTCGCATTGCCTGACAGGCTCAACTCGCGGTCGAAGACGGGAAGGGCGGTCCCGCCGGCGGCGGGCACATTAATCATCACATCGTAGGTCTTGCCCGCGGCCAAAAACACTTCGCTCTGCACGCGGGAAACACCAGGCAGGGGGTTGCCGTCTTCAGCGATTAGGCTGAAACCTGCGACCGGTGCTGCGGTTGCGCCCATTGTAACCACGGGGGGCGTGGTCAGCGATCCGACAATGGAAGGCACGTGCATGCGCAAACCGGCATTCACGAAACGCACCAGTACGCTTCCAGTGATTGGGGCTGCCGCAGTGGATGGCAAAGGCGCAAACAGCGAGTTCGAGGCACTCGTCGCACTCGACTTGTTGTTGAACGCTACTCCGTTAATGGTGTAATACAGCGGGGTGTAATTCACCGCCGGCGGGTAGCACGTATGCGCACCGCCTCCGCAGCCCCCCGCGATTACTGTCGCAGTAGCTGTCGCACCTGCTCCAGTGGTATCTCCGGACGCTGGCGTGACGGTTACCACCGTTGGCGTGGGGCAAGTGGAACTTACAACCGTACACGGAGCGTACCCGTCGCCCGCATTGGTAAGCGTAATTCCGGTAACCACTCCTCCAGTTGTTGTCGCAACCGCAGTGGCGCCTGAACCACTACCTGTGATTGTGACCACCGGAGGCATCGTGTATCCAGAACCTCCAGTAAAGATAATCGAAGTAATTGGCCCAGCCACTGTCCCCGGCTGGCGAGTCCAGACTTGGGTCTCGCTGAAACCTGAGGTATTGACGGCAGTGTTGACGGCATTGTTCTGGACCGGATCGATTTCACCGAGCAACAGAGGAATCTCGGCGTTATAGCTCACGGCGCAAGTACCTGCTGTGGCGCCGGGGTAAGCGCACCCCGCGGCTGAGGCTGTGGGCGTAGTGGTCACAACCAGGATTCCGTACAAGCCCATCGGCCCTTGAATCGAGGGATGCGTGCCGGACTCAATCAGATAGGTGCCGGGAGCGAGGCTGGACCAAGTCAGAGCAGTCGTGGCTCCTGGCGTCACTGGTGTGGAGAACGACTGGACGCGGTTTCCCTGCGGCGGCGGTGTGTTCGTCGCGCCGGCATTCGCGATGGGCCACGTGGTTTGCTGAGTGGCGTGGCTCGGACTCGGCGTACTGGTCGCAGTCGTCCCGAGACCTCCGCCCAACTGACCCGTGATCACCAGAGAAGTCTCAGGCACGGACGCGGGCAAACTGTTGGTCAGGTTGATCGTCAGGGGGCCGGGCGGTACCGTAATCAACACCGGCGACCAGGTCCCCAAGGCGGCGCTGGTGTTCAAAGCTGCGCAAGTGGCAGGCGCAACCGCCGCCGCACTGCAGCTGTAGCCCCACATCGGGACCACTGAGCCATCGGGCAGAGTGGTGGTGGTGGCCGCCGCCGTTAGGCTCACTGACTGGGCGAGGGAAATGCCCGCTCCGAGGAGGAGAACAGTTGTTACCAGTACCGCATTCTTCAAAGTGGCTTTGAGATGGTGGAATCGCATTGCTGTCTCCTCTTAGTTAGTTGGACTCGTCGATGACAAATTCCCGGGAATCAACCAGCATCATCATCAGCATTCCGCCGGGGAAAATATTGTTGGTGGTGATTTCACGCTCGTTGTGCGAGTGCCACATGAAGGCAAAGCCAGCTTCGCCACTGGGCGAGTTCGCGATGGTGCCCGAGGGTGGAGTTGAGCCGGTGGCACCGCACGAACCCGCCGGAGAACCCGTGCTGCATCCCGTCGCTCGCAGGGTTGCGTCCGGACCGAGGTAGGGACTGCCGCCGTACCAGGGACCGTTCGTAAGGAGATTGGGATCAGGTAGAGTTACCGGACCTCCGCCAGCGACATCGCCGAAGGGAGCAACTTGAACGGGCTTGTCGTGGTCCTGGCACCACTCGAAATAGTTAATTGCAGTAGGATCGCCCGTGTTGTAGCCGTTGACATCCGGATTACAAGGAAGCTTGGCGGACCCGTCCAGAGATGCGGGATTGTGACCGTACATGTCCCAATTCAGCCCCTTGGCCGTGTAGTAGAAGATCCCGTCCATGGCCACTCCTGGGGTTGTGGTGGTAGTGAACAAGAGGGGTCCCGCAAGGGAATTCGGATCGCTCTGGCTGAGAATCAGGTTGCCGTCGCGCCCCAGGATGCGCACGTGGTTGCCGTGCTCATGGAACGGATGCTGCCAACGGCCTTGGCCAATGATTCGCAGGAGCGTCAGTTCTCCCGGATGCATATGGGGATTGCCGTTGTACGGCTGATGCGGATAAGCGGGTAAATAGTTGGGATCCATGTCGTCGGGCATCGACCGGCCATTAATCATGAAATACACGGGATGGTATGGCTCGGTCGGAACTTCCAGGCTGCATCCGGAGGCACCAGCGGTACAGCCACCCTTCGCTTGAATCGCAAGGACCTGCGCCTCGGCCTGACTATGGATTCGGGGATCCATCTCGGAGAACTGGAACAGGTATTCCCGGTCATAGCAGGCCTGCGGGTGGTTATATGCGGCTGCCGCAAGCCGGAAGTCACTTTCGCCCCAATGACTTTCCGCGGTCAGGTTTGAAGCATGGATACCCGAAGTGCAGGCGCTAGGGATGCCCGAGGGCACGACGATGATTGCGCCATACAAGCCCATCTCGACCTGCAGGTCGCTTTGGGTTCCGCTGTAGTAAGCGTGTGTCCCCGCCGCGGTAGAAGGAATGGTGAGCGTGTAGGTCACGCTGCCCCCAGGCGCCGCTTCCTGCGTCAGCAGACCCGCTACCCCGCCTGAGCTCGACACTTGAAAGCCGGGGAATAGAATTGAGGTGTTGCCCGCGGCTGCGGGGAGATTGTTCGCCAGATTAACCGTGACCGTGATGCTGCCCGATGAGGGCGCTGTTACGATCAAAGTGGGCCCGGGAACTTGCATGGTGTTGCAGAACGCCGGCCGAGTCAAATTGGTCGGCGCATAGGTCGGGGTAAAGCCGCCTGCACAGCCGTATCCCCAGGAATAAACCGCCTGGCCGTCGGGCTGGTTGAGATAAGCCGGCGCAGCGACCAGGTTGAAGCTGGCGCCCTGGATGCCAGGAGCCGCAGCATACGCGGAAACTGCGAGTAACATAGCCACGGCCACCACAGCGGCCAGAAGCAGTTGTGTCCTTACGATCGCTTTTTTCATCTTCGTTGCCCTCATGGCTGCGCTCCTAATTGATCCGGACTTCGGTCATCAATCCGCCGAAGTTCTCCGCGTCGTTTGACAAATGGTCGAGATTGGGGGTGTAGAGGTAGAACACACTGCCTGATGGATATTTCGTGGTATCCGAGGCGTCGAGAATCACGTCGAGAGATTCGCCGCCCGCCAGCGTGATCGAATTGGCGGTGTAGTAGAGGTTGTTCCCGGCCTGATCCCGAAGCAGTTTGGCGTTGTAGCCAACGACCCGCATTGGAATCCCCAGCGAGGCTAGCGTCTGATATTCGGTGACGTCCAGGTCGGAAATCCGCAGAAGTGCTTTCTTGCCGGCCGGGATGTTAATAATCGAAGGCAGCGGCTGGGAGAAATGCATGCTGCCGTCCGTCGACTGCGTGGCCAGCGGACCGGGTGTGACCGTATCGGGATAGCTCCGGCCGTTCAGGAGGAAGTACTTGTCCTTCATGTCTGAGAACCCTTCCGGGTTGAAGGTCATGCCGACAAAGTGGAAATTCGGGTCGAAGCCGTGGATCTGGATCGGATACTCGACGTCGTAGGCCGTCGAACCGTCACCGTCGTTATAGGCATATTTGCCGCCTCCTACTGCCGTCGTGGTGACTGCTGGCACGGGATTGCTGCACAGGATATCCGTCGCTGTGGTAACAGCCGGGGTCACTCCATCGCCGGGTCGCCTGCACGCCGTCCGCAGGTCCCCCTGCTGCGCTTGCAGTGCCGAGTTCAGCGTGGTCGTCGGCGAAACGCGGTCCTGTCGTGGGCGCACATAGAGCTGTCCAACCATGCCCATCTGCAGGTGCTCGGGAGGAGTGATATGGCAATGCCAGAAGTAGGTTCCCGCATCGGGCGCAAGATAGTAATAGGTGAAACTAGCGCCGATGTTGATGGCGACAGAAGCGTCCGGCACGCCGTCATAGAAGGAGGAAGCGTTGGGATAACCGTGGAAGTGGACAGTGTGCTGTTCGAACAAGTCCGGCCGCATGATCATGCCAACGTTGGTCAGGGTGAGAAAGAATTCGTCGTCTTCGTCGATCGCCATCAGCGGCGCCGGGATATTGCCGTTCATCACGCCAACGTCCATGATTGGCCGCGGATCCACATGGCCATCGAATCCCGCAGCAATTCCCGCGGTTGCGGTGGTTGATGTGTTTACGTCGGCCAGTCCGGTGGTCGGATCGGTATACGTGAAGGCAAAGCTGGCGGGGAAAAAGGAATTGGGGACATTGATCGCGGTAACGGTCCAGGTGCCGTTATAGCCGGTGGTGTCCTGCCCTGAGATAACTACCTGGCCCCCGACAGCCACACCCAAGGGTGCGTTGCCGACAACCGTGACGGTGTTCCCAACCTCGCTGATGTCGAAAATACTGACGAGGTTTGGTATGTCGGCAGCCAGCCCCACCGCGCCGTTATAACTAAACCCTGCGGTCGAGAGGGGAAACCCGGTCCAGGTGTTGGCCAGTATCCCATCGCTTGTGGCAGGATCGCCGGGTTGCAGCTTCCCAGCAGGCACGCTATTGAACGTGGCCGGGTTCTCGGTACCCGGCAGCCCGTTCGCGATGTCCGCCAGACCTGACAATGGCCCGAAGGAGAACATATATGTCTGGGTGCCATCGCCCATCGTGGAGTAGCCGTCACCGCCTGATATCTGTTGGCACTTGATGGCGCCGTTGACGTGTGCGGGGGCGGATGGGTACCCACTCGTGCCGGTGTACGTCGGGCCTACATAGTTCGGCTCCGAATTGTTGTTGGCAGCTACCGGGTGAGTGATCGTCCGAGTCGGACATTGCACGCGGAAAGACTGTGCGCTCGCGCATACTGTCGCAAGACAGACCAGAATAAAAATCGACAAGCGAACCTGACATCCATTTCTCATGGGCGACCTCTCGTGAATGCGCTTCAGGATTGCTCACTGCTCGCGGAACCTAGGCCCTGCATCGCGAGTCAGTGGACTGACGTGAACGCAGATTAGGGTCGTCGCTGAAACTCAGTTTTGTGCAACAGCAAACATCAACGCGCGGAGTGCGTCATTTGACGAAGAATTCACAAGCAGCAAGAAGGAGGAAAAAACAGCACAGGGAAACTACGAATATCGCAATTGTCTAGATTACATTCTATTTGTAAATAAACTTTGCAAATCAAGCCATAAACATGAATTCATAGCGTACGCATGACATATTTCTTATTCGACTGGAGGCACTTAGTGTTAGCTCTGCCCATGAGTTGTAGCGCGGTTGCACAACGCCCATCAGTTGTATTGACAGCAACAGCATTTTCTACGAATATGCCTACATTGCTCGTCCCCAATCGCACAAGAACCTCGACCGTCAGGGCATTACGTGTGTTGTTAACTACCGGGGATTTCGTGCCTTTCGCAAGAAAGGAATGTTCTTTGGAGAAAGAGTCCACTTCCAATTTCCAATTTGGTATTAATCGCCAACGCGAGCTCCGCATCTTCGCGCCGCGGTTGCTAAGTCTTCGAAACGAGTGTCACGAATCTTTATGATGAGAGTTATCGGTAAGAAGCGGAACCGGTGGTCATCTATCTTCTGGATCACCGTTCTTTCCGGCATGGCCTCGCTCGTGATCATGGTCGGAGTTCTGCAGTATCGCTGGACCAAACAACTGATCGAAGCAACGCAGACCGGCATGGGGAACAGTCTGCGGCCACTGACCATCGGTTGGCATCTGGATTTCTACGGTGAATTATCGGCGATATGCGTTGCCCTGCAGGTCGGTCCCGATTCAGGCGCACATGACGCGTGGGCCGATTATCTCCAGCGCTACACGCAGTGGACTGCAGAGGATATCGCTTCCGACTCGCCAGAAACTGTGAAGCGGAGTCCAGACTTGGTGGAACAAGTCTACATTTGGGAAACGAGCAACAGGACCAGTCCCCGGCTGCTGCGTCTCGCCCCGGAAGAGAAGAAGATCGTCGCCGCTGAGGTTCCACCAGATCTGAAGCCACTCCTCGATCGCCTGCGAGCTGCCTCCTCCACTCTTCCGCAGGCTCTACGCGCCTGGCAGGCCGCGGAAGCCTCGCCGGGAGCGAATTCCATGGACCTGCGCGACACGGCGTCTCTCACTCTGCCACGGTGGAGCGGAGCAATGATCGGGTGGCAGTTCGACAAAAATGTTCCTGCGGTTGTCCATCCGTTGGTTCATCATGAACAAGCATTAGATTCCAATAGTCCCGTCCACCGTATTGCGGTGGATTGGATGGTAGTCGTTCTAAACTTGAACACCATTCGACAACGGATCATCCCCAACCTGACAGAGCGATATTTTGGAGGCCCCGCTGGACTTGAATACAAACTCGCCGTCGTTGAGACCGCCAAGACCCCGCACAGCATTTATTCTTCTGATGCCGACTTTCCCCGCGGCGACGGGACAGACTTCGACTCCAGATTGAATATCTTTGGGCCTTCGCCCGACACCACTGAGACTCAGCATGGGCTCGCGGGTAAAAGCGAACCTCTGACAGGGCGAGACAGTTTTTCAGGTTTGGTATGGTTTCCGGTGATCCGGTACGGAACTCAAGATGCGCCGTGGATGCTTCTACTACAACACCGCACGACACCCCTGCAAACGATAGCCACCGACATTTGGCAACGGAATATGTTGACCGGCGGCGTTGTGCTGCTTCTGCTCACCGTAGACATGGGGTTGATCGTCATCGCCAGTCGGCGGGCGCATATCTTAGCCAAGTTGCAGTTGAACTTCGTGGCATCAGTGTCCCACGAATTGCTTACTCCGCTCGCTGCCATTTATTGCACAGGCCAGAATGCGCTGGACGGCCTAATACTTGCGAAACAGGATTTGATCGAACACGGGTCGATTATTACCGGCCAAGCCCGCCAGCTCATCGATCTGGTTCGCCAGATCTTGATGTTTGCTTCGACGGACAGCGGTACGAATACGAATCCCTATAGCGTACGCCCGCTGAGTGTGACTGAAATCCTTCAATCCGTTCGTAAGGACGTTGCGGTCTTGGTCGAGAGTTCCGGATTCGATGTCGAAGAACACGTCGAGGCCGGGCTGCCCTTCGTTATGGGTGACAAGCGCGCTCTTTCTCACTGTCTCCAGAATCTGATCGCGAATGCAGTGAAATACTGCGGGAGGATCCGATGGATCGGTATCTCGGCCTCGGCTCACTACATAGGAAGTAATTCCGAGGAAATCCGGATCTGTGTTCAAGACCGCGGTGTCGGCATTAGCGAATCGGATTTAGCGCACATTTTCGAGCCGTTTTATCGCAGTGCCAAGAGTGTGGATGCCCAGATTCACGGGACTGGCCTGGGCCTCGCGGTCGCCAAACGAATTGCGGAAGCAATGGGAGGAAGACTGTCGGTGACCAGCGAAGTTGACGTGGGTAGTGTCTTCACGCTTCATCTAAGAGTCGCCAAGCCGTTGGACGCGAGAATCGAACAAACGGCGACTCTTTCTCGATCGGCTTAACGAGGTTTGCGAATGAATGAAAACATATTGGTAGTGGAAGACGAGCAGGCATTGCGGCAAGCACTGGGGGTTCGTCTTCGCTCCGAAGGTTATGTGGTTGACACGGCAGAGGACGGAAACGCGGGATTAGAGAAGGCGACGAATCATCCATTCGATTTAATCATTCTCGACGTAATGTTGCCATATCACAGCGGATTGGACGTCTGCCGGAGTATTCGGCAAATGGGACTGGCAACCCCCATTTTGATGTTGACTGTCAAGGACCAAACCATTGATAAGGTGGTCGGACTCAAACTTGGCGCTGATGATTACATGACGAAGCCGTTCGAGGCGGCGGAACTAATTGCACGGATTGAGGCTTTGTTACGTCGCGCGCCCGCCCATACTGGTCATGGCGTTCACCAATTCGGATCGATAGTAGTAGATGTCTCACGTGGACAAGTTACTCGAGATGGAAAGCAGGTCTATTTTACTCGTCGTGAGTTTCAGCTTCTCTGCTATCTCATGGAACGTGCTGGAAGTACTGTCCCTCGAAGCGAACTACTACGGTCAGTCTGGGGCTATGACTCTGACGCATTTACTCGTACCGTCGATACTCACATCGCCAGCCTCCGACAAAAGTTGGGTGAGGACCCCAAGCGCCCCGAGTATATCCATACCGTCTCGGGAGTCGGGTACAAGTTCGTGGGATCGAGTGTTCGTCGTCAGAGTGTTTGAACACAGCTCGCCTCATCGACAAATCTGCGACAAACTCTGTTAGAGAGTGAGAAACAAATCCATGGTTCAGGTGCGGACGGACAGCACTCTCGTTTCACGACAGCAATCAACAATCTGACGGCCGCGATCGGAGCGAAGACGTCCTCACACACGAAGGCGATCGAGCCCGCGGCGGCGGCGATATCGCTCTCCAAGTCGCCAACCCAAACCGAAGAATCAAGCAGCAGTGCCTCACGATGAGCGCACCGGACAATCGAGGACGCCGCGGGCCTGAGTTCGGCGCCGCGATGTCGTTTGACGAGATTGCGGGCGCTCTGGGAGCGACGCCTCAATGCGTGCATGTCAGCTATCAGCGCGCACTTGAAAAATTGAATGCGCATCCCGAAACAACCGCGCTCTGGAAACTCGCGCGGCGAGTGGCGGAGGAACGCGAACGACGGCTAGATGGGCGCCCGGGAGCGTAGGCCCATGACTATACCTTATCGGCGGTCAGTCCGGTGGGAGTGAGTAGAGACACCACGAGTATCAGAGCGGAGGCTCGTAGGGTGGGGATTGCCGTAAATCGTAAGTTAGGAAGAATCAACAGGTGGCCTCGCGAGGGTAAGTTGGGAGATAGACCATGCGCTCAGTTTTTGCACGAGGAGCATGGGGGTGGCGCATTGTGGACAACGGAAGCAAATAGGCTGGGCGGCAAAGGAAGCGCTGACTGCTGATGCCTGAGGCCTTGGATTGTCCAACAACAAGCGTTGGCAGCGGGGCAAGAGTGTGGCGCGACTGCGGTTGGCCATGA
>Ga0070732_10000530_pt1 | contig 23761 bp, 42 predicted proteins | sample Coa_R1_5_FD_66449 | JGI IMG/M metagenome (GOLD analysis project Ga0070732, IMG submission 66449) | Surface soil microbial communities from Centralia Pennsylvania, which are recovering from an underground coalmine fire - Coalmine... | ecosystem: Environmental > Terrestrial > Soil > Unclassified ... | reverse complement strand
TCCTCAAATAGTCGTGGTCCCACTTGTGGCATGCGGCGAGACACTCAGCCGCGGCTTGCTCCGCGCTGTCCGCCGACAGGCCGCAGAGGGCGTCGGTCACTAGCTCGCCGTCGCCGTTCTTGAGCGGGGCGAGTCGCGAGGCGATGCCGTGAAGCTCGGCACGGGTGGGCGAAGGCACGGTGATAAGCGGCACCGCGCCCTTGAGGGGATTGTAATTTTCCAGGTTCCAGTTCGGAGCAAGAAAGATCGCGAGCGACGCCGGGTCTTCATCCTTGGCGCCCATCGGGGAGCGAATGCCTGGCAATGCTTCGATCAGACTTCGCCACGTCCCCGGGTTGTTGATGAGCATGTGCAGATCCAGAACGACCAGGCACCGGCCGGGCCCTGCCGCGAGCCAGGCGTACCCATTAGCAAGCCCGCTGATGTCGGTCGCCTTTCCGGTCCGCGCGTCTTTGATCGGTCCGCCAGGAGCGGCCAGCGTGCAGACCTGCGTTCCGTTGGGAAGCTCGGAGATCACGGAGCGGACGAACCGCGCCTCTTCGCGAGTTTCCGCCATCACGGCACCGCTGCCTGCCTGTAGATGACTCAAAATCATGGATTAAACCTCCCCGACTGAGCGCCGTGGCGCCCAGCAGCCGCTGTGAGTCGTCTGCGAAGGTTCAGCGCCCAGTCAGGGGAGAACGATGGTGTCGCATGAGGTCTCACAGCATTTTCAAGAATCCCCGTGGGCCGCCAAGCCCACTGAGGAGACCGGACTGTAACCGAGACCGCTTTCGATTGCAAGAGGAGAAAACGTCAATCGTCGTCGATTTCGTCGAAATCGTTCGTCTCTTCGATCGCTTGAATAAGCGGATAAAGATGGTCTTGAATATCCACCAGGTCGCTATGCGTCTTGCTGGCCGGCACCGATGTATCGCCGTTGATGCGGTCGATCAGTTCCTTGACCTTCGCCACCGAGTCGACGGGGGCGGGCTCCGACTTGGGAGCGGATTTCGTTGCTTGCTTTTTCGCCACGGGTAAACTCCTTTCAGAAGGGAATCGAAGATTCTTGGTTCGGTGCAACGATCCGCAGCAGGCCGCTTGCCTTCAGCGCCTCGCAATGCTTACACTTCTTCTCCTGATACTCACGATTGAAAACGAAATCTGGGCAAGAGCAAACCGGCCCATGCTCGGTCAGCACCACGTCGTAATGCGTGCCGTCGCCCTTCGTTAGTCGCCAGGCCGGATGCCCGATCTCATCGCACGATTCCAGGTACGTGAGCACGTAGGTCGTGCGCACCGTCTTCGCCTGAGTCTCGGCGCGGATCTCCAGGAACAGGCGGGCGCCGCCGCTGACTGGTTCACGCACTGGCATGGATGACCTCCCAGGGCTTCGCCGGCATCGGCCCTCTTTCGGAGCGCGGCGCACGTCGACGACGTGGCGGAATGGCCCCTCGGCCTGACGGTCGATTCCCCAACCCCAGCAGTCCGGATCGCACCCGTCCAGGAACTCGCACAGGAGCCGGATCGCATCGCCCTTGCGTTCGTAGGACAGGTTCCGGTGCATCCGCTTGCGGTACACCTTGGCTCGCTTGGACGCCTTCAGCGCTCGGAACAAGAGCACGGCCAGCTCGCCGCTCGGGCCGCGCCGCAAGAGCAAATCGCAGACCTGGAGCGTCAACTGGCCGTCGCTGCCGGCGTAGGCTTTGCGGACCTGGGCGGATTGACGCATGGCGATGATGCTGGCGGCGGAGGTCACGATTGCAGGCCCCCCGTGTCGTTGAGCACTGCGAGCAGCTCACGCGCAATGCCGCCGTCGCACGTCCCGATGCCGCGCAGCGCGCCCCAAATGTCGTCGGCGACTTCCTTGCGGGCGGTCTCGCCCAATTCGCCGTCGCAGTTTCCAAGATCATGCCGCACGACCGCCAACTCGACGGCCGCCTTGACCAGTCGCTCGACGCGGGCCCGCTCGATAAGCACGGCGTCACGCAACGCGCTGGTAAGCTGGGCATCGCCAGGCTCGTTCAAGCCGAGCTTGATTCGCTCGGCTACCCAGGCCCGGAGCGTGTTCGGCAGCGCCTTGTCGCGCTCCAGGAAGACGAAGATCAGCTCGTCGTCCTTGGCCTTGTTCAGGCAGCTCTTGGGATCGGCCAACTCGTCGCGCTTTCTCATTGTCCCAGCCTTTCCTTTTTGGCGAACCACTCGGTCACACTGATGTCACCCGGCCCGTCGCCGTAGTCGTAATCGTCGGAATCCGCTACCTGTGAGGCAGGAATCCAATGCTGCGTGCCGTCCTCGAAGAGAACCAGCAGCGCCTTGGGAGTTGCCTGGAGGATCTTCTCGAACGCCAGGTGGACAAAGTTGGATGCGCTCACCTTCGCACCTCCATCATCTCGACCTGATAGTCCCCTGGGAACATATGCGGATCGCCGTCGCCGTCGATGGCCAGCACCTCATGCCCCTCGCACGCCAAATACGCTCGCTTGTCCGTCGCCAGTCGCGCATAGAGATCACCCGTCGCCGGGTCCGCGAAGTCCTTGCCGATCGGCACGTCCTTGACCGGGATGCGGATGCGGCCGCGCTTACCAGTGACGCCGCCGTGGTCGTGCATGTGGGTAATGCTGTCGTAATCGTAATTCACGCAGCACCGCGGACAGAAGAACTTGATCGGCCGCCCCCGGCGTTCGGGGAGATTATGGGCAACGCGGATCGTGTAGGAGTCGGCGTGCAGTTGGGCGCCGCAATCGCGGCATGTCGCCACAACGACGGATTCCATCTGCGCGCGGTTCTCCTGGCCGGCGTTCATGGCCACGATCATCACGGCGTCTGCTGGCCAGCGTTTCATTTTACCACCTCGATTCTCGCGGCGATCCGCGACATCCCATCCGCGATGAACGCCTCGCGTTCCTTGGCTCCCTTCATTGCCTCGATGAGCAGCGCTGGCACCCAGGTCAGCGGTGCTTCGCGAAACATCTGCTGGATGTGACGTTGCCATTCGGTGTAGTCTGGCTTGTCGAAATTCACACACAGTCTCCATATTCGGGCTCGGGCCATTCGTGATCGATAATCGTGAAGTCGTCCGATCCGCAATCGGGGCACTCCTGTTGCTCGCCAGTGAGGACCGTGGCGTTCACGTCGGGCTCATCGGTCGCCGCGCAGCTCCACGCCTTGCCGCAGCGGTCGCATTTGCAGATTGCGGTCACGCCGTCAACCTCCTTTTCAGCCGCTTCGCCGGCCGCACCTTGGGCGGGCGACGTGCAGGGTTTTACGATACTCGGCGAGGATGCGTTGGGAGTCGGTCACGGTTTAGCTCCACACAAGTTCGCGGGCTCGTTCGAGAAACAGCCTCTCCGCTTCCGCCCAATCTCCGCGCTCTTGAGCGCCAATCGTTCTTGCGATCAGTTCCGGCCCGAACATTCCACGCGGCGGCTCGGAGACGCCAAACGTCTCTGGTTTGATCGGCGATTCGGTGGCCAGCCCAAGAAGCTGGCGGGCCTTCGCTTCCCAGACAACAATCGTCATCGTCTCAGGATTTACAATCCGCTTTTTCTTGGCCTTTAGGCACTTCTGCAAGTCGGTGATGAGCGCGTGGCAGTCTACACACAGCGTTTTCATGCTCTCGTCTGGGTAATCCCACGGCTTGCGGCCGTCGTAGAACGTGTGATGAACTTGCAATTCGCGCTCCGTATCCAAGCAGCGGAGACAAGTCCAATTGTCGCGCTCGCAGATTTTCAACCGCTTTCGCTGCCAGTGAGGCGACCGGAGTAGATCGGCGTAGATCATGGGGCGTGCTCCGCATAGGGTGGCAAATCGCTGTAACTCTCAAACCTCACACACTGCTTCCGGTAGTACAACCGCTTTCGACCTCGCGGGCCGTTTCGCTGCTTAGCTATGACGCACTCGATAACGTCCGGGTTTTCCTTGGATCGGTGGAGCAACAGGACGTTATCGGCGTCCTGCTCAATGGCGCCTGATTCTCGCAGGTTGGCCAGCGTCGGCTCATCCTCGCCAGAGCGGTTGAGTTGGGCCAGGGCAACCACCGGGATCTTCAACTCCCTGGCAAGTCCCTTGATGCGCCGGGAGATGGCAGACACCTGTTGCTCCCGCGGCATCCGATGCTCTTCTGGCTCGATCAGTTGCAAGTAGTCGATGATGACCAGGCCGATATCGTGTTGCCTCTTGAACTTCCTGGCCTGCGAGGCGATGCGCAGCATTTTTTGAGGAGAGGCATCGTCGATCCAGAGTTTCTTGTTGTGCAGGACCTCGCGAGCGTCGTTGAGCATGTCGGCGGTATTCGATCCAACAATCCCCGTGCGCAGAAGATGGCTGTCGATCCCAGACTCCATACACAGCAATCGCTCGCCCAACTCCTCGCACGCCTGCTCGATTGACGACAACAATACTCCTCGACCGTCCTTGATGGCGTTGGCGGCCAGCGCCAAGCCCAGGGCCGTCTTGCCGACGCTCGGCCTCGCCCCGATGACCGTCACTTCAGAATTGTGCAGGCCGCCCATCGCGGCATCGAGATCGGGAAACCCTGTTGATACTCCGGCAACAATGTTTCCCTGGCGCCTGGCGTCGATCCGCTCGAATACGACCGGGATGATTTCGGAGATGTGCCGCGGCTCCGCGATGGCGCCAGTCTGTGCCAAGGCGAAAATCTTCTTTTCCAGGTCTTGGAGCAATTCGTCGGCTGGCGCGCTCTGATTGTAGGCGTCGCGCAGCACCTCGGTCGCTATGTGAATCAGGTTTCGCAGCACGCTCTTCTCGCGGACGATCTCCGCGTAGTGCGTTGCGTTCGATGCCGTCGGCGATTCATCAAGGAGCCGGTAGATATACGGCGCCCCGCCAACGTCTTCGAGTTTTCCGTCGATGGCAAGTCGTTCTGTCAATGTCACCATATCCGCGGCCTGGCCGGCGGCCCGCATGGCTAGGAGCGCACCGAACACCTTTTGATGCGCATCGAGATAGAAGTGCTCGGCGATCAGCAACGGCGATACGATGTCGATGACGTGATTCGCGCGCAGCATGGCCCCGAGAACCGACATCTCGGCTTCCTTGTTCTGCGGTGGCAGGCGAACTCCGTCGCCGTTACTGCTTGACACGCTCGGCCTCCATCTTCAGGCGTTCAGCCCGTACACGTCCCTCTGCCTGTTCAAGATCATCCGGCAACCGCGGCGATTCGATAGGCCCGTTTTTGAAACGATCCCATTCGCCGGCCGGCTCAAAAAATGTCTTCGCTCCCAGGCGCATCTGCGGAGCCGTCTTATTTCGTTCGCAGTGAACGCTGTAGGCCGAGACGGCTTTCATGAGGACGTGCTCCGTCACGCCGTCGATTTTGAGAAGGCCGATAACCAACTCCGTGGCGACACGTCCTCGACCGTGGACCGGGCTAACTTCCTCGTAGGATCTGAGCACGCGCCTGGCGATGGGCTCAAGGTCCGGGTTGTGGCAAGGAAGATCGCTCCTGAACGTTCCATTTTTTTGCGGTTCTGTTCCTGTTACTGTTCCTGTTACTGTTCCTGGTGGGGGAACCCTGGGGGTAACGTTCCCCCCAACGTTTACTTTGAACGAAACCATACGTTCGACAAACGTTTCTGGAAGGTGCCTTACGTTGTCGTAAAACCTTTGTAGGAACTCGGTTTGCGGAACATCGTGAAGATCGTCAAGGCATGATTGGAAAGCGTTTGGATTGTCGGGGCGATTGTACTTCCACCAGTTGGGAAAATAGAGCACTCCAGACACCGAATCCCACTCCCAAAACAACGTATGGCATACGTTGCCGAAACGTTTAAGGAACGTTGGGGGTAACGTTCCGGTTTCCTCTGCGCCGAGGGCCAGAGAGAAGGGGAAAATCCCGACGCGGTTTGACTGGCCGGAAGTGAGGCAGTAGAGCGCGATGAACTTCTCCTCGGGATCGAGCTGGCGGAACTTCTCGTCGCGCCAGATTCGCGGATCGACCTTGCGGTACTTGGCTGCCACGTCGCTCTTCCTTGGTGACGGTCAATACGGACGATCCCCCCGCGTTGGTTTGAACGTGTTCCGGCCGGCTTGAGGAATGAGCCCGGTGAACCACCAGCAACGCGAAGGAATCGTTTGCTTCTCTTTGATTAGCTCCTCACGATCGTCCCCGTTCAAAAGGACGGGCAAGATTACCGCACGGCGGGCGGCCGTGTCAAGTCAATTCCATCGCCCCGACGATGAATTCCCTGTTGGCCTTGATCGCCCTATCGACGACAGCCGCGATCGCCATGGCGCCAGCGTTGTCGGCCCCGCCGTTGCCAATGGCCCTTATGCGGATGTCGGCGTCGTCCCGGAAGATAATGACCGCCTGGGCCAAGTTGTACTTCTTGGACAGGGCCAGCAGATCGGCTTCAAAATGCTCGACGTTCATGGCTTGGCCTCAAGTAGTTTCTTGGCCTTGATCCAGGCGCAATCGCTGCGGTGAATCAAGGAATCGTCTCCATGCGACTGTTGCCCGCAATGCCGGCAGTAATCGGGAGAAATATGATACGTTCCGTTCTGTTGCCATGCCCAGGCCAGGGATTCTCTCAGGGCCGCGTTCTCGTCTTCCGACGCCTGCAAGGCGCGGCGCAGGCGGGCCAACTCGACCGCCATCTTGTCCGGCTGGAGATCGGGGCGGTCGGCCTGCCATTGAGGGTCACTCATCGTTGGGTGCATCGCTTTTTCTCCGGGTCTTGGATCACGTTCGGCTTCATGCCCATCTCGACGCGCTTCTCGTTCCAGGCCGCGTCCGTCGGCGCCGCGATGAAGCCCAGGGCAAAGAACATCTTGATCTGCCGATCGCGGGCTCCGCGGCATAGATGCGGCTTCAGGCCGGTCCGCTTGTGGATGGCGTTATTGCCGCCGGTTGAATGACAAACCCTGCTCGACTCCGTGAGCGCGCTCGCCGTCAGCTCGCCGGCCAGGAAGGCGTAGGGCGAGCCGGGACGGAAGGGGCAAGTCTGGCACATGCTTTTTCTGACAGGGAGGTCGCGGTTCATCTATGCTCCAACAAATCACAGCGGATTGCGGCGGCGACGGCCCTCCTATCGTGGAACTTGTCAAGCGATCTTTCGGCCGCCTCTATGCACTCGTTCACGATCCAAGTTCCGAACGAGATAGCCAACTCGGCCCGTGCCTTTGGGCCGGAGCGGAACGCCATGCGGTTCGCCAACTTCCTAGCCGCCTCTTCAAGCACGCTCATGACTTCACCTCGACCGGCGATACGGGAAACTGACGTACGCGCAATGCTTCGGGCCATTCGGACGGCGTGCCGCCCTTCTTATCTTCCAATATCAGTCGCTTTGTTGCCGGACCGCGCACGTCGTCATATTCGTCGATGCGAACGGGGCGAGACCCTAGCTGCTTAACAAAACAAGGCACGCCAGACTCTTGACACTGTTCGACGATGGAGCGAATCCAGGAGAGATCGCAGGGACGAGAGCCGGGCCCAGACTCGCCGCCCACGATCGCCCACGAAATCGCCACGCCGCCATCGTTCCGATGCACGGGCCCGCGGTCAGGCGTGGCAACGAAACCATCCGTGGAGAACATGAACGGCGAAGCGTCGACGGGACCGAGCAACGGCTCAACGCTGATCCACTTCACGCCGCCGCTCTTGATAGCCAATAGGTCCCAGATGCGTCGGGCCGTCGGTTGCGTCGTGACGCTAACGCCTGGCCAGACGTTCGACGGCAGCGGATGCTTCTCGGTGAATTGCAACATGCGCCGCGCTCGCTTGGTGAGCAACAGCCACAGATGCGGTGAGTCAGCCATCGCCGGCAACAGCGGAGCGAGCCAATCCAGCGGGAGCGACTCCGTGAACGTGTCGCCCATGTCGTTCAGGAAGATGGCACGCGGGGAGCCATTAAGCCAGGGCTTATCCGGGCGATCCTTACCGGCCAGGTCTCCCCATTTCAACGCGGGCTTGAGCCGCTCCAGGAACAGCTTGGGCTTGTCGAACGCGGCCGGGTAGCCCGTGCTGTGGCCGGCGTAGCGATCCGTGAGCGTGCCAGCGTAGCAATGCTTGACGCCCTTCGCCGGGTTCCACAACTCGCAGCCGTCGCACCCCATCATAAGGTTCAACGAACTGTCGCTCCATTCGATTGAAGTTTCTTTGCTCATCACCCCTCCATGTCGTCTTCCGCCCCCTGCTTCGCGACCCACTCTTCCGCCTCGCGCGCCTCGATCTCGTTCCGTCGCTCCAAGCACTCGGGACAGGCGCCGCGCAGCGTGCAGCCGAGACACGCGGCCCGGTCGCACTCGGGGCACGTCTTGCCCGTGAAGCGACGGCAGCCGACGCAGCGGCCGGCTACGGGTTGGCTGTACTTACGCTTTCCACGCACGCTCAGACTCCTTGCCGTAACATTCGCAGCACAGTCCCGTCGGACTGCTGATATTGCAGCCACACACACGGCACTTATCGAAATCCAGCGTCACCGTCACGGCCATTCCCTGGCACAGATTCGCCACGCCACCGCCCGGCCAGGCGTTGCCCGTGGGCGTGTGCCGCGGTAGCGGTGAAACCTCCGGGAACTGCCCGTCGGTTTCGACCTCGACGCGGGCACCGCAGATCGGGCAGAAGAGATAGCGATTCATTTTCCGTAACTCCCGTCCCAATCGCGCCCGCTCTCGCCGACGCCAAGCTCCGCGTAGGCGTCTTCGTCGCACGCAACACCGTTCATGCGGTCCAGGCCGCCCAGGCTGGCGATCTCCATCATCGTCCGCGTCGCCGCCATGCGGCCGTACTGACGGAAGAGCACGGCGCCCAGGAGACGATGCACGCCAACAAAGTCGTGGGCGTTGCGATTCTCGGCCATTTGGTCGCAAAGCCGAACCAGTTCCTCAAGCGTTGCGTCCTTCGGGTTGCGGTCGATGACCGTCTTGTCGGCCTTCTCTCTTGTCGGCCGATCATAGGCGTAACGCAGGAATGGAATCGCTTCCCCCGTCTCTGCGTGATAGCACTCGTTCTTATCCAGGCAGCGAAAGATTCGATAGCGCATTTTTGTCACCCTGGTTTGATGGTCAGCTTATCGACACCACGTTCCACGCTCGCCGCCAGGATCTGCCAGGGCGGCGTCTGGGCCGCGCACAGGTCCCAGACCATGCGCTCGCTCGCCTCATCAAGGGACTCCGAGTCGTCCAGCTTCAAGCATTTCAGCTCCGGGTTTCGCCGGGCAATCGCCAGGATCGCCGTCTTGACCTGGGCGGACCGCGGCGCCTCTTTGAACGAAAGCCCTTTGTAGAGCAACTCCCCTGAGCCGACTTGTATCTCCGGCATGCCGATGTCGCGATCATCCAGGGCGTGACCTCGCAGATCACGGATCGCTTCGAGCTTCCGGTTCTCGACCTCACGCGCCTCGACCTTCTGCCCGACTTCCTCGATCAAGGTCGTGACCACGCTCTGTTGGAACCGCCGAGCGTGCAGCGCCTTATTCCGCTGATTGATGCCGCCGATCGACGCCGTGAGCGTTTGTATCTCGGCCGACGGGTCGGGCAGGGCTGCCGCCTCGTTCTGAAGCGTGGCAACGCGGCGCTCCGACTCGCAAAGGACCGGCTCGGCCTTGACCTTCCACTCCTCATCGGCAGCGATCTGAGCACGCAGCGCCGCCTGCTCGTCCTGGAGGGCCTTGATCTTGGCGGTTAGCTGAGCGTCAGCCTCTCGCTTGCCGGCGAGTTGCTGGAGACGCTCCCGCCACTTCTGCGTCTTGACCTTATGCTCGGCCGCCGCGGCGCTGGCGATCGTGCCGGCGTCGATCCTGGCCTGCTTCTGTGTTTGCAGCGTCTCGAGCTTTTTGAGGGCCTCTTCGGCCGACTCTTCCTTGTCCTCGGGCAGCGGGGCCCCGCCGATACTCTCCAGCTTTTCCTTGGCTTCCCTCAGCGCCTTCTCCTTCTGCTGGACCTCCAGGCCGGCAGCGTGCCGACGGATGAAGAACTCCCCCGTGCGATCGGCGGACAGCCGCATGACGTATTCGTAGTACCCCTCGCCCGGCCGCGGCTCGAAGAGCTCGCCCGTGATTTTCTCCACCTGCTCGACCGGCAGCGGCACCTGGAAGACTTCCAGGAACGTGTCGAGTTGGTCCTGCGGCCGCGCGTGCAGGAACTCGGTGAAGTCGCTCGCCAGGGCGTCGCACATGGCGCGCAGCCGAGCATCTTGCCCGGCCTTCCGCCACTTCTCGCCGTCGCTGGTCACCGTCAAGGCCAGGTCGTTTCCTTGGGCGTCGATCTCGCGATGGATTTCGATGGTGCCGACGTGACGGCCGTTCTGATCCTCTTCGATGAGGGCGCCGTCGAGGATGGCCTTGTCGGCGTCGTTGACCCAGCCGGATTCGGTTTGGTGACCGCGCACCGGGTGACCGATGCGGGATTTCTCTACGCCTTTGACCAAATCCCAGAACGCTTGGATACGCGCGCTTTTCCCAACCTCGTTTGGTCCCGACAGTCGCACATTGCTGCCGTCGAGATGAAGCTCGAATAGTTCCACGCCGCGATAGTCTTTTGCCTTGAGCCAGCCGAAGCGTTTCGTAGTCACGGTGCCGTTCGCGGCTGGCGGATCTATTGTCTTGGTACGTGCCATATCACCCTGCCTTCTTTTTCTTGAGACCCTTTGCGTATGCCCACGCCGCCTTGCAGATCTTCGACATCGACGTGCGGCGTTTGTCCTCCCATTCGTCCCGATAGGTTTGCTTCTTGGTTGGGTCGTCGATCAACTCCAGGGCCCGGTTGTAGGCCGCACGCTCGAACGCCGATTCGTAACAGAACGACTCCAGGCAGGCGATGATCGCGGCCTTGTTGTCCGCCAGGAACTTTTCCGGCGCCCTGAACTTCGCCGTGAAGGCATCGACGGCACCAAAGAACTCGAAGAACTCTTCCTTGGTTTCCTCGCACTTCACGCCGTAACGCGGACAGACCAGGATCGCGGAGAACGCCGCCACGCCGAGCGACTCGGCCTCGCAGGTGCATTGATCGCTCGGGTTGATGATTTCGTAGACGTTCACGGAGAAAACCTCCCCGGCCGGGACGCCGTGGCGCCCACAGCAAAGCGGGGTTAGTCGCTTGCGAAGGTTCAGCACCCGACCAGGGGAGAACGAAAGTGTCGCATGTGATCTAACCCTAAGAAAAGTGCCGGCCCCGCCAAGGGCCGAGAGCAAGTCTACCACATGCCAGCCGGTACGCAAGATCAATTGTCGCGATACGGCGCCGCCGGCTTCGATGGGATAGACCGCGTCGCGCGGTGACCTTTATACGTGCTTCCCCCCACGTCATGTCGGCCGGACGGTCCGCTACGAGAGTACAGCCGACGTGATCCCGTCAATCCTTAAACAGGTCCTCATCTTCCCCAGGCTGCCGCTCCGTCGTCGCTCCCATGCCCACGGCATCGGCCTCGTCCGTCATGCTCACGATCAGCGCCGCCGCCTGGGCTTCGGTCAGCTTATCCATGACGGGAACCTTCAGACGGGAGAGCACGGACTGCCAGGTCGATCCGTCCGTCTTATAACCGAGACGCTTGCCCAGGTCGACCAGCGTGCGCTTCTGCTCGGGCGTGATGAGCGACTCTTCCTTCGCCTTCTTGCCCTTGTCCGCCCCCTTGGGAGCTTCTCGCTTCGGCTCGTCCTTGGGCAGGCGATTGACGGGCTCGACCTTCTCGGCCGAGGCCGCTGGATTCGGCGTCTCGGCCGGCGTAGCCGCTTTTTCCGGCGGCGGTCGATCGACTGGCGCCTTATCCTGCGTACCCGCCGGCGAACCGTTGCCGTTCGAGCCGTTCAACTTGTCCGCGGCGCTCGGCGCCGGCGGCTTCGGTGTTTCATCTTCCGGCTCGCCGTAGACGTTGGTGACCAACTCCTTGATCCCGATGCCCTTGAGCGCGTCGCCGAAGTCATCGCGCAGCCCATAGCCGCGCGCCCGGAATCGGAGCATGCGCCAAGTGTAGAGCACGTACATGTTACCGGCTTTGCCGAATAGACCAGCAGCAACAGCGTCCTCGATCGAGAACGTGCTGAGCCGCGGCTTGCTCGATCCCTTACGCAGCGTTGTGCAACAGGCCCGGACGTTTTGAACGGCGATTTTTTCTGTCCGATCCTTGCCCAAGCCCGACGGGCTTCCTTCGATCCTGACGCCGTTGACCTCGAACCACTCATCAAACCCGGACTCGTCCCAGAGCGGATGCTGACGGCAGATGGCCAGTGGCACGTCTCCGAACAGCGTCGGCCGACCGTTGACGACGTAGATGTTGCACACCGACTGCTCGGGCGTCAGGCCGACGCGCCGGCCCTGGATGATCTGAATCGTCGCCCTGGCGATGAGAAGCCGCACGATGCCGTCGGCCGTGTTGGCATTGAGAAGTTCCTTCTCCTCATCCTTGGAAATCGGGACCTGCCTCGCGTCGACCATCATCCGTGCATAGCGCTGCACGCCGGCGAAGTCACCGAAGTCGATCCCGTCCGAGGTCATCTTGATGTCACCGACGGACACCAGGCGTTGGCGGGTGTTTTCCTCTGTGGTCTTGATGACCTGTTGGATAAGCGTTTCGATCGTTGCCTTTTCGGCCGGAGCTTCGACCGTTGCCGTCTGGGTTTCGGCGAGTTTCTCTTTCGCGGACATGGATCACCTCTTGTTGTAGCGCCAGCCAGGCAAGGCAAAATCCTGCACGCCTGGATAGCGCGATTCCCACTTATCGTTTTTCACGCATTCGGCCATTTCATCTAGGGCCTTTCGGTTCGCCACGCGGCCTATATGCAAATCGTTGGGCGACACGGCAAAACAAACCACCTCGTGCGGGGGTTCCTTGCTCACCACGATGTGGCAGAACGCCAGGCCCTCAGCGGCAATCTCCGGCATGGCCAGGGTCACGGCATCGAAGTAGAAGGCGGCTTGGCATTCGTAGCCAAACTCGTTGACGATGTAACCCCACTTGCCGGGGGACAGATCGACGCTCGAAGTTGTCTTGATGTCGGAAATCAGCCCGACCATCTGACCACTTCGGGAAAGGTGGTCGAGCATCACCTTGATCGGCAGACCGGTCGTCGGGTCCTCGCACTGGATCGGCTGCTCGATGATGGCGTCGGTCTGCTCAAGGATCTGTCCCGCCTTTGGGTGACGTCGTATCGCGGCCGCCATGTCCTGGGCCAGCCGCAACTGCTCGGGCTTCAGAATCGTCTTGCCGACGTTCGCCGCCTCGAATGCCTCCCAGCGGGCCTTGTCCGCATTAGACCGACGTTCACAGTCCGGACCGACGGCCAGGTCGCGGTCTCGATGCTGCGGCTCCAGGGCCAGCGTGTGGACCGCCGTACCCAGGCGCATCTCCGGCGTTTCGTCGCCGTGCGGAACCGTGCCGAAGATGTACTTCGCGGCGTAGACGGGGATGGACTCGCGGAAGTCCTTGAGCATGGACGAGCCGATGCGGGAGTGATCCTGATGGTACTCCCGTCGACTGACCGGCCACAATCCGTTGATGATGTCGGGCGGGATCATCAATCTGCCTCCGAATCGGACGACGCGCCGTAATGCGTCTCGCGTCGTTCCAGCCACTTGCGCAGGACCTCGACGGCCCGCGCCAGGTCGGCTTTCTGGGCCCGGCACCATTCGCGGCGCGACCCAAAGCCTTCTAGCATGTCAAGACACAGGGTTTCAAGTTCCGTCGGTGGAGCCGGCGGCGGCTGCTTCGCGCTCATGAAATATCTCCTCGCGGAAAATCGGCACGTCCTTGGGAGCATTGAATCCCAGGCGAACCTTGCCACGGTCGCTTTCGACCACCACGACCTTGATGGCGTTCGGCGGCGTACCGATGATGACCGCTTCTCCCAAGCGGCGAGTCAAAACGAGAAGGCCAGCCTTGGTCTTGTCCACGAGAATCCCTCCTTTGAAAAACGCCTCGGGATGGCGTCCGTTCAGGCCGAATCCCTTCCGGCCGCTCCCGAGACGGAAAACTCCTCCACATCCATCGTCCTAATCACAGCATCCAGTTCCGTCGCCAGCTTCGCCAGCGTGATCGCATTCGCCATGTGCTGCACGGAATCGAGGCACTTGCCCAGCGACCGGGCCAGGTCATTATCCCGTTCGGAGCGGGACCGCCAGATCGCGGCCAGGTTGCGCAGGGTCGAATGCTCGGATTGCGTCATGGGAATAAACTCCGCTCGCCCGCTGGATTGTCGCTGAACCGCTGCCCGGTCGGAAGTGTAGTTCAACGACGCGGGACGAGCGGGGGTATCAATTCGTTTTGGGAAACCGGGCTGTCCGAATCCAACGGACACGTAGCAGGGAGATAATAGGCACGGAGGCTGCGAAACGTCAAGAGGAAAAACTTGACAGCGACGCGGAATTGTGCGACCATGATCGACATGAAGTCATACTACGACCAGGACGGCATCACGATCTATCACGGAGATTGCCGGGAAGTGTTGCCGACGATCAGCGGCGTCGATCTGGTATTCACGAGCCCGCCGTACAACCTTGGCGTTTCTGCCGGCGGCGGCTTCGCGAGCAAGTTTGTCCGCAATCACGGTAACTATGCCGCCGATGCTCCTCTTGGCAAAAAGCGTGGCGGATGCGGCAAGTGGTCGGGCGGCGCCCTGGCTAACGGCTATGGGACGCACGACGACGCCATGCCGTGGGAAGAGTACGAGGAATGGCAGCGGCAGATTCTTTCTATGTGCTGGGCGACACTGACGGACACCGGGGCCGTCTACTACAACCATAAGCCGCGTGCTCAGCGTTGCGAAGTCTGGCTGCCGCTTGTTCTGAATCCAGGCTTGCCGCTTCGCCAAATCATCACCTGGGCTAGGGCAGGCGGCATCAACTTCGCGCCGACGCACTACGTTCCGACCTACGAATGGATCATGATTTTCGCCAAGGAAGGCTTTCGGCTGCGCGACAAGAGCGCCTCTGGAGTCGGCGACGTGTGGAGAGTGCCGCAAGAAGAGAACCTGCTTCACCCGGCGCCGTTCCCGATTGGCCTTCCTCAGCGAGCCATAGAGACCGTTTCCCCCGGGCTGGTGCTCGATCCGTTTGCCGGCATCGGCACGACGCTCCGGGCCGCCAAGGACGCCGGCTGCCGGGCTATCGGCATCGAGATTGAAGAGCGCTATTGCGAAATCGCCGCCAAGAGAATGAGCCAGGCCGTCTTCAATTTCAACTCGTCATCATCGGACGCATGATCCAGCGACTTCTCCAGGAGAGCGAACCGTGGGCTATCCAGGCGGCAAGGCCGGCGCCGGCGTCTACCAGACAATCGTGAATCAGATCCCGCCTCATTCGTGCTACCTCGAACCGTTTGCCGGGGACGCCGCGATCTTCCGCCGCAAACGGCCGGCAGCCCGTAACGTCCTGGTCGAGCTCGACCCCGCCCAGGCTGGGGCCCTTGCCGCTGAATTGGGCGACTCTGCAGAGCTCCACAACTGTTGCGGCATCGAATGGCTCAAACACGCCTTCGGGCTTCACCTGGTTGGGCCGCCGAATGGAGCGGCGGTCGACCAAGCTGCTCTGGCCGCGAGATCCGGCGGCGCACGATCGCGGGGCGGTCGATCGACTCCTGGAGCGGTTGCGGCTTCCAACGGCGGGGCCCGCGGGATCCTGACGCACAATAACGCGGCGGCAGCTGGCGACGCGGCTTTGGGCGGCCAGGTACCGGGAGCGTGGTTCTGCCTATGCGACCCGCCATACGTAATGTCCACCCGCTCCACCCAGCGACCGCTCTACCGCTGCGAGATGACCGAAGCCCAGCACGTCGATCTCCTGCGCGTCGTCAACCTGCTGCCCTGCTACGTGATGCTATGCGGCTATGACTCCAAGCTATACCGCGACGCCCTGGACGGCTGGCGGACGATCAGCTACACGTCGATGACTCGGGGCGGGAAACTTGGGAGAGAAATGTGCTGGCTCAATTATCCAGAGCCCAGCGAGCTGCACGATTACCGGTTTCTCGGACGGCACAAGCGGGAGCGGGAGAGGATCACGCGGAAGGTGCGCACCTGGACGGCGGGCTTGCAGCGGCTGCCGGCACTTGAGCGCCAAGCCATCGTGGCAGGAATCGTCGGACAGAGGTGAAAGTCGCGGATGCTGCCGTTACATCATTCCGCAAGTCGCGGGGACCGGAGTTGAACCGGCCGCCCAGAGGTTATGAGCCTCCAAGATTACCGCACTCCCCGCACACGAATTATAGCGATGACTCGATTGACGGCAAGCCAGAAAGCCGCCTGGAGCACAACCGCCGCCAGGCCGATCTCCCAGCAAGAGCCGAACGCGACGGCGGCCTCGGGCGGCATCATTTGGCTCGCCTCTTCCTCGCCGCGATAATCAACGCTTCTGTCTGGGAGAATTCCTTCCCCGGATCGTCGGGCCTGACCCAGATCGGCTCGCCAACCTTGGGGCGCTTTTGGAGCTTGAATCCGGCAGCCCGGAGCGAGGCACTGGTCTCGTCACCGTGCGTGGCGGGCCCGATAGCTCGCCCGTCTTCGTCTTCTTCCCGGTGGATGGCCATGACATTGGCCCTCGAAGTGAATTGCCCCCGGCCAACGCGACCGGGGGCGGATCATGCCCACGCGAACCGTGGCTTATGGAGTCGGCAGCGGCGCCGGCGGCGGTCCTGGAGGAACTGCAGCGGCGAGCGAACTGCCGGTTGCCTTCAGGCGGCTTTCCACGGCGGTCAGCGTGCTCGTCACCGCAGCGACATCCGCGGCGGACATGCCGGTGCCAATGAGCGGGATAACGCTCGCCACGGTCGCCGCCAGGGCGTTGGTGTCGGTGTTGATCGCATCAACGACCGCCTGGAGTTTCGGATCTACCATTCGTCACTTCCTTTCGAGAAAAGAGAAACTACACGTTTGGTTTCGCGGCCAGCAGCGCCGCCGCGGCCGCCTTGATCTTATTATCCGATGCCGTGAGCGAGTCGACCACGCACTGGAGTTCGGCGTCGGTCATTTGTCCGTAGGCGAGAACGCAGAAAAACGATACCGACCACCACGACCGCCGCACGTCGTAGAAGTCGATCACCTGCCAGCCCATCGCCTTGAACTTTTGCACCTGGCTGGCGAGCTGGACGGCCGATGTCGAGCTGAGCGTCTTGGTGGTCATTTGGCCTCTTGCGGTTTGATCGCGGCCAGGGGCATCCGTTGCACAAACGCGAAGTTCTTGCGGTTGACTTCCTTCTGCCGGTCGCTGCGACGGTAGCAGCCGCGGCACAGCCCGCTCTTGCTCCGTCCGGCCAGGGCCTTGCGGCATTTGGAGCAGTGGCCGAAGTTTGGCATTCCCTACCTCACGAACTCTGCCATCACTTGTGGGGCAGCCGAGTCGAACCCGCCGATGTTGAGCGAGCCCGCGTCGTTCTCATCCAAAACGCTGTACTGATTCGCCACAAGCCCAACACAAATCGCCTTGGCGGCGAGGCCCATCTTCTGGCGGTATTGTACAAGGGCCTGCGCGGCGTGGATCGGACCCGCCCAAGTTTCCGAGTCCGTGTATGTCACGAAGACATCGACCGGGATCTTATTCGCCAGCGCGTAGACCATCGGCAGCGCGCAGTCGGTGCCGCCGAAGGGCAGCGAACTCACGACCTTAATGGCGTCGTCTAGCCGTTGGCGCGGCGAGATATTGAGCGGCACCAGCTGATTCGAGAAGCCCATGATGACGTGTTGCGGCTCGGTTGCCGCCGTCACAAGTGCCATCGCCGCCGAAGCGACGCGCGGGCTCAGACCCTGGATGCCGCCCACGGCGCCGCTCGCCATCGAACCGGACACATCCAGGCCGAGCATCCAGCGCTTGCCAGTAGATTCGACGTTGCCGAACGCCTGATAAAAAGAGCCGTCGAGAGCGTCGACGATTTGCTGCACTGGCACCCAGGTCTTATCGCTCTTGTCGCCGCGTCCCGCCTGATAGGTCTTCAGCGCGATCAGGAGCGCGATCGGATGCACGCGCGACTTACGGAGCCGCTCGACGTTCGCCAACTCGCCGACCACCTTGCCCACGGCCGCCGACATCGGAGCAATGAGCCCGATGCGCGTCATCGTCGCCAGATTGCGGATCATGGCCGTGAGCGGCATCTTCTCCAGGAGCGCGTCCCAGACTTCCGGCTCAGTCAGGAACTGCGTCGAGATATGCTCGCGCACGAGTCCGTAATCGCGGATCAGCTTGACGACTTCCTTCTTATCCGTCGCCTTCTTTGCCGCCTCGAAAGCCAGGATCGTGATGAGCGGGCTCTCGGCGCGCAGATCTGGAGACATAAGATCGGCCTTGCCCACGGCCCAACGGAGCGCCGTCGACAGCGGCTCATCGACCTTTGGGTGAGACAGCCGAAGCAAGTCGCGATGCGACCATCCGTTCCGCTGCTGATACTTCGTGAGTTGGTACGCGGCCTCCTGCGGCGTCTTGGAAGCGTACCATTGGCCTACCGCCCGGCGCAGGCCGCGACCCCAGCCGCGGAACGCCTGAACAGATTCGGCGAATTGAAAGAGATGAGTACCGATGCGGCAGACGCGCGGTACGGCCGCCAGCGCCGTCGCCTTCGTCTCGGTGTTCCCCTGAGAGGCCGCGAGCGCGAGGCAGAAGACGGCCGGATCATTCTTCGGCGCCCGCCCCGCCTCGCTGATTTCGACAATCCTGGCCACCGCACGCTTGCCGTCTGCCGCGAGACAGCGCACGACGCCCTGGGCGTTCTCGATCGTCAGCTTGCGCTCGGTGGCGTAATACGAACCGCCTTCACAGCCGAGCAACAGGAAGCGGTCAAGCCGCGCCCAGTCGTCCACGACCCAGGAGAATCCTCCGGCTGAGTTCTCGACTTGCTTGGTTCCCGGAATCGCTTCCGTCTGAGGAGTGGCCTTCGTGGAGAAGTGCTGTGCGTAGGACGTGGCCATACGACACCTTCCTTTCGCGTCATAAGGGAGGTTGATCTAAAAGCTCGCGGACAAGTTTTGCAATTCCGATTTGGCTAGCCAGCGCCATCGTTGCCTTTCGGCAGCGGCAGGACTCGAACCTGCGATCTTTAGCAAGAGAACAGAATCACGTCGGCCCGCGAATCTCAGAGGCGGGAATTGAACCCGCGTCGAATGGGATATGAGCCCATGCTGGTGCCACTCCAGTCCACTCTGCAAAAAAAAGGACGGATGAATTTGTTCGCCAGGGATTGCCTTGTTAAGAGATAACCCTGACAAGTCGACCCGTCCAAGTCTGCGAGGAAGGAATCGAACCTTCTTGCTCCTGCTCCCAAGGCAGGCGGGGCACCAATCTCCAACACGCAGAAACGCACGGATGAATTGACGACTCAGGATGTTTATCACCCAAGATAACCCTGAATCAACGACCCGTGCAGAGCGGGAGGTGGGAATCGAACCCACGTTGATCCTGCTTGGAAGGCAGGCACTCGACCACTAAGTCACACCCGCTTGAAAGTGTGGGCAAGTTGTTACGGCTCCGCTTTCAGACGCGATAACGAAACCGATTCGGCCCACGGAACAACTGTAGTCAAAGAGCAACCGAAAGTCAAAAGGTTCGCGGATTTTCAACAACCGCAACCCCGCGACCTGCCCCGAAACGAGTGCCGCTCCCGGCAATGCCCGCCGCGCTGGCGGAACGAGAACCGCTCGCGGATGCTCACGCGGGTTTTGGTCGTCACCGTGGCTTCGGCGCAACATGCCGGCGGCGGCGCGTCGAGCGATGGGATGGCGGACTTCACCTTGGGCGCGGGAATGGACTCGGCGGTCTTTGGAGTCGGCGCCTTCTCGGCCTTGGCCGCTGGCTGATCTGACCTGGCAACGATGTCTCCATGCCCGACAAAGATGTGGCAGTAAAAACGGTTGTCTTTACCCTTCCTCCATGCGGCTCCGGCTCGATGATATTGGTCGAACGTGCAACAGGTCGACCACGTCCGCCCGTCCGAGCATCCGGCCCCAGCCGCCGCCGCAGTCGATCCAGGTGGCAGGTAGGAGAAATCGTCAACGTGCCCCGAAATTCCGCTCTCGGCCCTGGCCAGAGCGGCGCCCTCGGCGGCTCGCATAAGGTCTGGGTCCTTGGCGAACGGTTGCAGTCCCACGGCGGCACGGGTCGCATTCACGGCGTCGAGGGCGTCTTCGTAAGCGGCCAGGTCGCACTGGACGTAGGGCTGTGTATTGCCGCTAGTGAAATTACCGCCGCGTCGATCGCGCCTTCCGGCGCCTTCAGCCGTTGATATTGCCAGGCACGCCAAGCACGCGAGAGCGAACGTGAAAATGGTTGCGAACTTCATCGAACAATCCTTTCAAAACACACACGGATAGCCGCCGGGCACCATGCCACGGCGTTGGATCACCACGTAAACGTCACCGGCCCTACACGAACAAACCAGACGCCGCGTAAGAAGGCCGCGTGAAATCGACAGCCTGGATTTTGCCACCACTTTCCGCCGATGAGGCCGACGTTGACGGCCCCGATGGTGACACCGCAGAATCTATTGCCACGGTAGAATCGAATAAGTCTCGCTGATAGAGGCGTTCGCCGGCCAACTCGTTTAAGCATCGCAGGGCGAATGGCAGTCGCTTGTCTGGCCATTTGCTGAACCCGCTTCCATCGAACGAGTCGGCGCCAAGATCGGCGGCGTAGCGAATCCGCGTCCGCGTGTTGACTCGCCCGACATGCAACCAAGATCCCTTCTCGCGGATCGCACGGCACAGACCGGCAGCCGCCTTGCTCATCTTGAACGCGGTCGATCCGCCGATGAAGTACACTGCACTCTTGGGAAGCTCCAGGTCTTCTTGACCGTCCTGGAGCACGAATGCCGGCTTGAGCCAGAATGCGCCGCAGATTTCCCAGGACCATTGATTCCACAGGCGAATCGTTTCCTTGGCGTTGCCGATCTTATCTGGACACGTCACCCAGAGGCAGTGGCGATTGAAACGGCACTTCGCCAGCATCGCCCGGAACGCCATCTCGTCCACGCCGTTGAAGCCGTCGTTGTCGCAGACGAACGGGCCGTCCGGCACGGCGTTGTACGTCGTCGGCGTCAGCATCGGGAAGATGCGCCGATCAGCTAGGCGGCGAATCGTCGCGGTCGCGCCACTCACGAACATGACCAGGTTGCCGTCTCCGCATCGCTTCACGCTGGCCGCCTCCTCAATTTGTGGCACCTTCCGCCCACGCAGCACTGGCCCGGCGCGGCGCCGCACGTCGGGCACTCGCGGAACAGGGCGATGAGCGGACGGTCCAGCGCAGGCGGCGAGAACTTCTGCGGGCTCTTGAGCCAGGGACGTTTTGGCAAAACGATCTTGTCCATCGAGGTTCTCATCGTCACCATCCAAACAGCCACCGGCAACAACACGCCGGATACACGAACAGCGTCTGCCACTTCGCCGGATCGCCGACGCCTTTTTCTCCGCAGTCCGGGCAGCGCCAGACCGTGAAGCTGCTGCCCGTGCGAGAGAGGACCAGGTCGGCCTTATGGCACTTGGGGCAACGCATGGCTAATCCTGATTCCAGAACGCGGCCCAGAGACGATATAGAGCCCACCAAGCGAATGCCAGCACAGCGGCGATCGAGAAGCCGACCAGGAGCCACGCCCACCAGGGCATTTTCAACCGCCTTCGTTTTGCGACTTGGCGCCGGCCAGGAATTCCTTGGCCCGGTCCCTGAGCCACAACGGCGCCAGGCTGGCCATGACCTTGGTCCCGTCGACCGCGAAATCGTAGTGCGGATATTCCTTCTTGAACTGGTCAACGACGGCCTGGGCATAACCGGCGTTTTCGCAGTCTATCAGTAGTTGATTGATTTTCATGATCGCGACTTCCTAGGGCCAACGAATCCGATAGCGTCGATGGCCCTGCTGATGCGTTCCTTGGGGCCGACGTAGCTCCGCTCGCGCGCCGGCTTGCGTGGCTTGAGCGTTAGATTCAATTGCCGCTTGTCTCGATCCTTCAAACTCACTGGCCAGCCTCCGATTGATCGTGCTCCTTCTCCAGCATCTCCCGGCTGAAGTCGGCCTCTTGCAGCCGATCGAATTTATCCATCCACGAGCACGACACCAGCGACTTGCCACCGGGGCCGGAAACCTTGGCCGTGTCCCGGACGGTCATGACGGAGCCGCCGCTGCGAAGATGGACCAGGCTGCCGATCATCAGGTCATTGGACACGCCCATTTCGATACCTCATTCGCCGCACCTTTTGTCCGCAGGTCGGGCACGATTGCATACGGGGCAATTCGTGCATCGGCACGGTCCTGAAAACTCCTCGTTGCAACAGCACGCACACGGGGCGCCCTTTGGCGTCCCTGGCTTATCGACGGGAATAAAGACGGGGCGCGGGCCCAGGGGGATCAGCGCCCATGCGATCAGCGCAACAAATCTCGTACTCACGGCCTGACCTCCAAGCCTCTACCTCGCCTGATCGACCTACCGCACGTCCAGCAGAACGTCTCGAATCCGCCGAGATAGAAATCCCAACCGTAACGGGGCGGAGCCCGATGGTAGCCGCGGAGCCAGCAGATCAATCGGAAGATCACTGGCAACCTCCGCGCAGCATCAGCCGGCGACGACCGCCGCCATAGTAGCTAGTGCCGTCAAATTGCGCAGCGAATGACCTGAGCGTCTGGACTTCCGCTTGTGATCCATCGTCCGTTGCCGACAGTTGGGCTGCGCGTTGGGTCCGGCGCTCCCTGATAGCTTGGAGCGGGTGCAGGAGCTTGTGGAGCAGGGCGCGCAGCCTTGGAAATCTCGGCCCGGATGTCTCCGACAGTTGCACCGACTCGTAAGTCGTGACGGTCGTGGTCTCCACGATTTTGGGCATTTGGGATGCCGACGACGATTGATCCTTTGGCTGCTCCGGGAAAGGTCGCGACGGAAACCGCAACGGCGCCGTCGACCTCCTTTCGCTCTGAACCGACGTAGACCACCAGGGGAAGATTCGCGGCCACGGCGGCGCGCCGGGCCGTCTCGTACTTTTGCTGATCCAGCGGGCAGAAATCGCAGGAGCACGCCTCGCCCTTGCAGCCGCATGGGCAGCCGGGCTTGACCTTGCTCATCGTCTTGGCGAGAGCCTGCCGGGCCCGCATCTCCGAATCGCCGATCAGCTTGCCAGAGGAGTCGAGCAGCTCGGGCTTGACCAGGGGCTTGCCGGACGAATCGAGATAGGGGGATTGCCCGCTGGCCGTCGCGATGAACGCGAGCGGAATGCAATCAATAAGCACCCACAAGAAGAAACGCTTCATGGCTGACCTCCAGAATGAGTTTGGGCTGTTGCTCATTCTAACCGGCCCCCTCAGATTCCGATAGGCTTCGGTGCCGGCTGGTCGTCCGCAATGGCCAGCCGCAACGCTTCCCGGTCAACCGTGAACTCGTATAGGGCCTCGCCGCCAGCGGAATAGGTCACGAACCGCACGGCGGGCCTTGGCGGCCCAGCGTCGTCCAGATCGGGCCCCAGGAGCTGCACCAACACGGGAAGTCCCGTATCGAAGGCGCTGAGCCTGTTCGTTGCGAGCGTCTTCCTCATTGCACCACCACGGCCGGCGACAGGAACAGATGCCCGAACAAACACCCCATCAGGAATGCCACCAGCCCGATCAGAAGCGGATGCGCGGCTCCGGCGCCACGCAGCGCTCCCGAGATCGTGCCCACCGTCCCGTACCAAGCCCAGAGCAGCACGTCGCCAAGCGCTATGCTGACCGCGACGGCCACTATGGACAGCGCGGCTATTTTCTCGGGGGCCATTACTGTGCCAAGGTAGTCGGGAGCGTCCCCGTCATAGCCTATGCTGCTGGAGACGCTCCCGGTCCAGAGAACTACTGAGCCGCGGGCGGGAACGTATCGGGCAGGATCTCGGCGGCGTTGAT
>Ga0070732_10000529_pt1 | contig 23820 bp, 22 predicted proteins | sample Coa_R1_5_FD_66449 | JGI IMG/M metagenome (GOLD analysis project Ga0070732, IMG submission 66449) | Surface soil microbial communities from Centralia Pennsylvania, which are recovering from an underground coalmine fire - Coalmine... | ecosystem: Environmental > Terrestrial > Soil > Unclassified ... | reverse complement strand
GTGCACGGCGGACGTCGGCTGGGTGACCGGCCACAGCTACGTCGCCTACGGACCGCTCGCCGCCGGTGCCACCGTGGTGCTGTACGAGGGCGCGCCGAACTATCCGGACGGCGGTCGCTTCTGGAAGAACTGCCAGGCGCACGGCGTCACCGTGCTGTACACCGCGCCGACGGCCATTCGCGCGCTCATGAAATTCGGCGACGACGTGCCGGGCAGGTACGACCTGTCGAAGCTGCGCCTGCTCGGCTCGGTCGGTGAGCCGATCAATCCCGAAGCCTGGATGTGGTACCACCGCGTGATCGGCAAGGGCCGCTGCCCGATCGTCGATACCTGGTGGCAGACCGAGACCGGCGCGATCCTCATCTCGCCCCTGCCGGGTGCGATCGCCGCCAAGCCCGGCTCGTGCACCGAGCCGCTGCCCGGGATCGAGGCGGACATCGTCGACGATCACGGCCGCTCGGTGACGCGCCCGGACGCCGGCGGCTACCTGGTGATCCGCAAGCCGTGGCCGTCGATGCTGCGCACCATCTGGCGCGACAACCCGCGCTACATCGCCAACTACTGGGAGAAGTACGCCAACCGCTACTACGTCGCCGGCGACAGCGCGCATCGCGACAAGGACGGCTACTTCTGGATCATGGGCCGCATCGACGACGTGCTCAAGGTGTCCGGGCATCGCCTCGGCACGATGGAGATCGAGTCGGCACTGGTGTCACATCCGCGCGTCGCCGAGGCCGCCGTGGTCGGCAAGCCGCACGACATCAAGGGCGAATCGGTGTTCGCATTCGTGGTGCCGCGCGGGACGCCCCCGGCCGGTGATGGCGCGGCCTTCGTCAAGGAGCTGCGCGACTGGGTGGGCAAGCAGGTGGGGGCCATCGCCAAGCCCGACGACATCCGCCTCGCCGACAACCTGCCCAAGACACGCTCCGGCAAGATCATGCGCCGCCTGCTGAAGGCGATCGCGCGCGGCGAGGAGATCACGCAGGACGTCTCGACGCTGGAGAATCCCGCCATCCTCGACCAGCTGCGCGGCCTCGACGCAGGTCCGGCAAAGCGCCCCGCCGCGGCGAAGCAGGCCGCGCGCGCCAAGTCCGCCAGGCGCGCCGCCAGCACCCAGCGCCGCAAGGCCCGGCCGGCGGCCAGCAAGCGTGCGGCCAAGGCGCGCGCCAAGCCGGCGCGGCGCCCCGCCAAGCGCAGCGCCCGCACGCTGACGCGGCGGCGCCCGGGGCGCGCCGGCGCACGACGCCGCGCGGCCGGACGGCGCCGGCGCTGAAGTTGTCCTAGCCCGAGGCGGTGGCGGCGAGCGCCAGCGCCACCAGGCGCTGCTGCAGCAGCTCGCCCGCGCCGCGCGCGCGCTCGAGTCCCATGCGCCTGAGCGCGGCAGCGTGCGCCACGGCCGGGCGGCCGTGCGCCACGGCCGCGGCGAGCGTGCGCAGGCGCGCCAGCGGCGTCGCGGTGTGCGCTTCCAGGTACTTCAGCGCGCGGGCGAGGGCGATCTCCTCGGCGGTGAGATCGGTCCCGAAGGGGTACTCACTGAAGAAGCCCTGCGTGCGGTGCGCCGCGAGCGCGCCGCTCAGGCGCTGCGGCAGGTTGTGGCGGCGCTCGTCCGGGATGCGGTAGCCGGGCGCGATCTTGCGCGCGGCGCGTGCCTGCGCCAGCAGCTGCTCCTGGAAGCGCGAATCGGCGATGTTGATGAGCGCCGCGATCACTTCCTCGTCGGTGCGGCCGCGCAGGTCGGCGATGCCGTACTCGGTGATGACGAGGTCGCGCAGGTGACGCGGGATGGTCTCGTGGCCGTAGCTCCACAGGATGTTGGAGGTGGTGCGGCCGGCGCGCGTGCGCGTGGCGCGCAGGCACAGGATCGAGCGCGCCCCCGGCAGCGCGTGCGCCATGGCGACGAAGTTGTACTGCCCGCCGACGCCGGACACCACGCGCCCGTCCTCGAGCTGGTCCGACACCGCCGCCCCGAGCAGCGTCACCATCATGGTGCTGTTGATGCAGCGCGCGGCACGGCGCTGCAGCACACGCAGCTCCTGGTCGGCGCCGTACAGCTGGTTCACGAACGCCACGCCGCGCATGCCGAACTGCGCCCGCTCGCCCTCGGGCAGCTCGCGCAGCGCGGCGTAAAAGGCGCGCGGTCCGAGGAAGAAGCCGGCGTGCAGCACCTGGCCGTTCTTGAGCTCGCGCCCGAGACACTCGGCGAGGCGTGCCCGGCAGCCGGCATCGCCCAGGTCGGCCTCGATCCACGCGCCGCCGCGGGCGCGGATGCGGCCGGCAGCGTACTCAACGTCATCGCGGAACACGCCGTGACGCCAGAGGTCGGCGAACTCGGCCGCGCTCAGGCGCGGCCCGACCCCCACCGCGGGCAGCGCCGCCAGGATGCCGGCGTCGAAGCGCTCGCCGCCGCCGCCGGCCAGCAGCCGCTCGAGCGGCAGCGAGTCGTACACGCGCCGCCTGAGGACGCCGGCGCGGAACAGGTCGAGCAGCTGGTCGACGAACATTTCCGTGGCGGCGAACAGCCCGGTCGCGAAGGGCGCCGTGCCGCCCTCGGCCTGGACCAGCGCGGCATCGGCACCGCCGAGCGCGCCGAGCGCGCCGCGCCAGGTGGCGTTCTGCTGGTGACGCAGCAGCAGCGAGTAGATGAGCGCGTCGCCGAGCTCGCCGATGCCGACCTGCAGCGTGCCGCCGTCGCGCACCAGGCTGCTGGCGTACAGGCCGATGGCGTGATCGACCGTCGCGAGCGGCGGGTTGGGCGGCCCGAACAGGTCGTAGTCGTAGCGCGGCGAATCGACCAGGAAGTCGAACGCCTGCGGATCCACCTGGGCGTGCCCGGTCATGAACGGCATCTGCGCGTGCGTCTCGCCCACCAGCACGATGTCGCGGCCGCCGGTACGGGCCGCGGCCACCAGCGGCAGCAGGTCGGCGGTCACGTCGGGGTTGGATCCGAGGCTCAGCTGCAGCGCGCCGTCCACGTTGCGGCGCGCCACCAGCTGCGCGATGACGTTGACGCCGCGCGCCAGCACCTCGCGTGCCACGTGCGTGTAGTTGGCGCTGAGGTAGTGGCGCTGCGCGTGCTGCGAGCCGAGGAAGGCGCCGGGAGTGAGATAGAACTCGAGGATGCGGACGTTGGGCGGGACGCGGTCGTGCTGCACGTCGCGCGCGAAGTCCGGCTCGACGTAGCTGCCGAACACCCGCGCCACCAGCGGCGCCAGCAGCCGCGCCTCGAGCCGCGAGCGCGCCACCGGTTTCAGCAGCGACAGCGCCGTGATGACCGTGAGCTCGAGCGTCGGGTCCCGGCAGGCGCGGCGGTACAGCTCGTTGACCAGCGGGTTGGGCTTGCCGATGCCGAGCGGCAGCGCCAGCACGACGCGCGCTCCGACCCGCCGCAGTAGCGCATCGACGCAGTGACCGACGTCGTCGAATGTTTCAGTCATGCTCAGCTGTGGCATGCTCGCCAATGCGCTGCGGCGCGTCAACCAACCACGGAGATCTGACATGGCCGCCCGTAAACCGGCGCTCGACCCCAACGACGTCGCCCCGCTGTCGCGCAGCGGCTATCCCGAGCCATACCGCTCGCGCGTGCTGCCGCGCGACAAGCGCCGCCTCGGCGATGCGCTCGGGCTGACGCGCATCGGCGTCAACCTGACGCGGTTGCCGCCGGGCAAGGAGTCCTCCATGCGCCACTGGCACACGCACGAGGACGAGTTCGTTTATGTGCTCGAGGGCGAGGTGGTGCTGCGCAGCGACGCCGGCGAGCAGGTGCTGCGCGCCGGCATGTGTGCCGGCTTCCCGGCCGGCAGCAGCGACGGCCATCAGCTCGTCAATCGCGGCACCGCCCCGGCGCTGTACCTGGAGATGAGCAACCGCGATCCGGCCGATACCGGACACTATTCCGACAGTGACGTGGACCTCGTGTGGAATCCCCCGCAGGCCCGCGGCAAGTTCACCCGCCGGGATGGCAGCCCATGCTGATTTAGCCCTCTGGCTGGCGCTTTTTGCGCGCCGCGCATAAACCAAACCCTCGCCGCAGGTGTCCTAAGCGAGTAAGGTCTTGGCATCCGGGAACGGCCCGGGGAGGGCGGCATGACGGTGAGTCCGTTCAGGCTGTTGACGGCCATGGCGATGTTCGCCCTGCTGCCGCCCACCGGAATGGCCTGCGTGCAGGAGCCGCCCGCTGCCCAGGCAGTACCCGCGATCGCGGCGACCGTGGCCGCCCCGGCGATAACCGGCGGCGGACACCTCAACCTCACCTTTGATCTGACTCCCGCCGCGGACCTGTTGGCGCTGTTCCGCCGTCACAGCGTCGCGCCCGACGAGGTCGCGAGGCTCCTCGCCCGGCCCGAAGTGCGCGCCCTGATCGCGCAGACGGCACGCTTCGATCCCGGCGCGACCGCGGAGGCCTTCGGCAGCAGCCTGCAGCGCGCCGTGCAGGTGCAGGCCCGCACCGACGGGCCCGACCCGTTCGCCTTCAGGCGCGTGCGCGGGCACACCGCCGACATCGAGCATCTCTACGACCTGCTCAGCAGCCGTGCGGCGGCGCTGCAGCGCGATATCGCCGAGCGACTGCAGCCGGATCTGCCCGCGGGCCTCGATCTCAACGTGCGCGCGGTGTTCGTGCTCGGCGGTACCTCCGACGGCTGGGCACAGCCCGGCCAGGTGCTGTACCTGGCACTGCAGTCATTCGACGGCGACTACGACGGCCTCGTGACGCTCATGGCGCACGAGGTCTATCACGTGGTGCAGTACAGCGTCATGCCGATGACCGGCTCGGCCGCCGCCGATGCCCGCCAGCGCAACGCCGAGAATCTGATGATCGCGACGCTCATGGAGGGCACGGCATCCTTCGTCGGCGATCCGACGCGCGCCGACGGCGGCGGCACGTATCTGGAGTGGTACCGCGGCCGCTACCGCCGCAACCTCGAGCGCATCCACGAGGACTTCGCGCTGTTCGACTCGCTCATGTTCCGCGCCGCGCACGACGGCGAGGCGGACTACAAGGAGCTCTACAGCCTGGGCTTCTCCGGTACCTGGGGAAGCCCGTTGTACTTCGTCGGCTACCGCATGTCGCAGGTCATCGCCCGTTACGGCGGCCGCAACAAGCTGGCCAGCTACCTGGCGCAGCCATCGGGCAGCTTCTTCGCCGACTACATGGCGGCCTGCGATGCACACCCCGAGGACAGCCAGTGCGTGAAGTTCGACGCGCCGACCACGCGCACGCTGCTGCAGGTCCGCGACCGCACCGTGACCGCGGTCAGCAACCGGGCGCGGTTGTTCCTGCTGTAGGGCCCTAGTGCGCCGCCGTCAGGCGCAGCGCGAAGGACACGCCGACCTCGTTCCCCACCTGGTCGGTGGCTTTCCAGTCGCCCTGGCCGACTCCGTAGTCGAGACGCTTGAGGGTGGCCTTGCCGCTCATGTAGCCGACCGGCGCGCCGCCTTCGGTCGCGGTGCGGAACGTGAACGGCACCCGCAGGTCGCGGGTCGTGCCGCGGAGGGTCAGCTTGCCGACCGCCTCGTAGCCGGCGGCGGTCTTGGTGATCTGGGTGGCGCTGAAGCGCGCCTGCGGAAACTTCTTCACCGCGAACAGCTCGTCGCTGCGCAGCGTGTCGTCGCGCTCCTGGTCGCCGGTGTCGAGCGAATTCATCTCCACGGTGACTTCGAGCGTGCTGGCGGCGAGGGCGTCGGGCGAGAAATCGAACACCACCGGGAAGCGGGTAAAGCGCCCCTTGTTCTGCGCCCCGGCCTGCACAAAGCTGAACTCGAGGCTGCTCTTGGCGGCGTCGGCGGTGTAGTGCACGGGTGCCCCGGCCCCCCAGGCGCCGCTGGCGAGGAGGACGAATGCCGCCCCGAGCGTGGCCCGCTGGCTGTAGTTCATTGCCGGGTTCCCTGGCCGGAAGTTGAGGTCGGCAGCATACGACGCAATACGTCATCCCTGAGCACGAAATGATGCTTGAGCGCGGCGGCGACGTGCAGCACCACGACGGCCACCAACACGCTCGCCAGCACGCCGTGGGTGGTGACCAGGGCCTCGTACAGCGGCTTGTTCTTCGGCACCAGATCCGGCAGCTGCCAGAACCCAAACCAGCTGACCGGGAACCCACGTGCCGAGGACATCATCCAGCCTGACAGCGGCATGGCGAACAGCAGCGCATACAGCAGGCCGTGCGTGAGGCGCGCCAGCGTGCGCTCGTACGGCTTGAGCGTCGGGGGCAGCTCCGGCGTCGGGTTGAGGCAGCGCCACGCCAGGCGCAGCACCGCCAGCATGAGGATGGTGATGCCGAAGGACTTGTGGCGCGCCAGCATGGCGAGCTTGGGGCTGCCGTGCAGCTCGTCGGCGATCAGCGCCAGGGTGAACTGCAGGATGATCAGGGCGACGACCAGCCAGTGCAGGATCTGGGCGGGTGCGCCCCAGCGGCGCGCGGTGTTACGGAGCGTCATGTGTCTAAGCTTATGCGTGTGAATCGGTGTTGCCTACTGCGGAGCCTCGGCGTGGCGCTGGTCGCCGCGCTCCTGGCCGGCTGCCCGGTGCGGCCGCACGTTCCCGCGCCGCCGCCGGCGGCCGCGCCGCTGACCCCGGCCGCGCACGCCGGCACGCGTTACGACATCGACAGCGGCGCATCGCTCCTGACGGTGCTCGTGTACCGCGGCGGCACGCTGGCGAGCGCCGGCCACAACCACGTCATCGCCTCGCACCAGCTGAGCGGGGCGGTTTACGTGCCGGGTGATGTGCTGCACGCAAGCTTCGAGGTGCACATCCCGGTGGATACGCTCAGCGTCGACGAGCAGGAACTGCGCGCGCGCGAGCTGAGCCCCGACTTCCCCCCCGACGTGCCTGACAGTGCGCGCCAGGGCACGCGGCGCAACATGCTCGGCCCGGCACTGCTCGATGGCGCGCAGCATGCGGAGATCGTGCTGCAAGCGTTGTCGCTGCAGGCCCGGGCGACGGGGGACGGCGAGGCGGGGCGCACCGTGCTGGCGCGCGTCCTCACCGAGGTACGCGGCCAGCAGCGCGCCGTCGAGGTGCCGGTGAGCTTCCGGCAGTCGGGCACGACGCTGGAGATCAGCGCGCAGTTCCCGCTGCGCCAGACCGACCTCGGCCTCACACCCTTCACCGCCATGCTGGGCGCGCTGGCGGTGCAGGACGAGATGCGCGTGCGCATCCGCCTGGTGGCGCACGCCGCGCGCGGCGGCTAGCGCGGCGCCGTGCCGCTCATTTCAGGTGCATCTCGCCCAGCAGCCCGTCGGCCTTGTACACCTTGCGCAGCGCCTCGACCATGATCGCCGGGTCGACCGCCACGGCGCGATTGAGCGCGGTGTCGTACCAGTAGGCGCCGGAGATCGAGTGGATGTTGCCGTCGAACATCAGCCCGACGATGTGGCCGCTGGCGTCGATGGTGGGGCTGCCGGAGTTGCCGCCGACGATGTCGTTGGTGGTCGAGAGGTCGAAGCGCGTCTGCATGTCGAGTGAGTCGCGCGCCTTGAGCCACGAGTCGGGCACCCGGAACGGGTCCTGGTCGGTGGCGCGCTCGTACAGGCGCGCCAGGTGCGTGAACGGCTCGACCTCGTGGCCGTCCTCGCGCCAGCCCTGCACCGTGCCGTAGTTCAGGCGCAGCGTGAAGTTGGCATCCGGCGAGACGCTGGTGCCATACACCTTGAAGCGGGCGTGCGCGATCTTCTCGGCGGCGGCCTCCTCGGGCGCCTCCACCTGGTCCTCGTACTGCTTGCGCACCGCGCGCGCGGCGGCATCCACCGAGCGCGCCAGCTCGATCATCGGATCGTGCGAGGCATCGACCGCGGCCGCGCCGCCCTCCCACAGCTGCTTGCGCACCGCCGGGTCGCCGAGCTTGCTGCCGTCGACGGCGCGCGCCGCGAGCGTGTCGGGCGAGTCCTTCACCAGCAGCTGGCGCACGATGGCCGCGTCCGGGCCGAGCCATTCGCGCATGCGCTCGAGCGAGTAGGACAGGGTCATCTTCTCGAGTGCCGGGTAGGCGGGCACCGGCGCCAGCAGCCGCTGCTGCACGCGCGGCAGGGCGGCGTCGCGGTATTCGCGCAGGCGGGCGGTGTTGTCCTTGCCGCGCTCGGCGGCGGCGCGCACCAGGGTGCGCGCATAGCTGAACAGGTGGCTGTTGAAGCCCGCGCCCTGCTCGAGGAAGGTGTACGGCAGGTACAGCTGGTGCTCGAGCAGCTGCGCCTTCTCGATCTCCGCCCACGGATCGCCGGTCGCCTGCGCCAGCTGCGGGTCGGCGGCCACCTTGGCGCGCAGCGCCGCCTCTTCCTCGCGCTTGGACTGCATGAGGCGGTCATCGAGCAGCGCGTCGAGCTCGCCGCGCCGCACCTTGATGCTGTTCTCCAGAGTGTTGAGCGGGTCCTCGATGATGCGGGCCGCCTCGGCGCTGGTCTTGCCGAACTGGATGTAGCGGCCGCGCAGCTCCGAGGCACGCAGCAGCCACAGGGGCCGGTCGACGTTACGCAGCGTCTCGAGCTGCGCCACGGTCAGCAGCCGGTCGGTCGAGCCCGGGTGGCCGGAGACGAAAACCACGTCGCCGGCGTTGGGACCGGCGCGGTTGATCTGCAGGAAGTTCGGCGTGGATGCCGGCTTGCCGTCCGGGCCGTAGGCGCGCAGCACCGACATGTCGAGGCACCAGCGCGGGAACTGGAAGTTGTCCGGATCGCCGCCGAAGGCGGCGATGGCGCGCTCGGGCGCAAATACCAGGCGCACGTCGTCGTAGCGGTGGTACTTGTACAGCCAGTACTGCCCGCCCTGGTACAGGTCCACGCTCTCGCACTTCAGCGGCCCGAACTTGCCGTGCTTGCTGTCTTCCTCGCACGCCTGCTCGAGCTGCGTCAGCGTCTTCTTGCGCATGTCGTTCGCGGCCTTGTCGTCCAGGCCCTTGAGCGCCGCCGTCACCTTGGTGGTGACGTCCTCCATGTCCATGAGCACGTCGGCGAGCTGCGTGCCGCACTTGAGCTCCTCGGCGCGCGTGCGTGCCAGGAAGCCGTCGCGCACCAGGTTGTGCTCGGCGGTCGAATGATCGTCGAGGCACGCCTCGGAGCAGTGATGGTTGGTGAGGATCAGTCCGTCAGGCGAGACGAACGAAGCGGTGCAGTTGGAGAGGCGGATGGTCGCGGTGCGGACCTTGTCGAGCCACGCCTGGCTGACGTCCACTTTGTAGGCGCGCTTGAGCTGCTCGTGTGGGAAGTCCTGGAACGTCCACATGCCGCCGTCGCTGAAGGCGGGAGCGGATACCAGCAGGGCGATCAGGGCGATCAGGGCGCAGCGGCGCATGGTGATCCTCTTCGGTGGTTATTCTTGCGGTCCAGGGACCTGGCAACCGGGCGATTATGCAGGAAGGCTATGTTGCGTTGCTCATCGCTGCTCGCCGCTGGCGTCGCGCTGTCCGCGATTATCCGCGCATACCCGCTCGCCAGCGCCTGGCTCACCGCAAAATTGCTGGCACTCATCGCATACTCGGGCGCCGGCCGCGTCGCGGCGGCGTTCAGCCGCGACCCGGTCGCGGGCTGGCGCTGAAGGCCCGCCTCAGCCCTCGCCGTCGAGCAGCAGCAGCACGGTTCCCTCGGGGCTCTCGAGGCGCGCGTTGGCGGCGGCGGACAGTCCCGGCGGCGGGGCGGACAGCTCCACGCCGAGTTCGCGCAGGCGCTCCAGCCGCGCGCGCATGGCGGGGTCGCGGAATACGACCATGGGCCGGCTGCTGATGCGCGGCGCGTGAAAGGCGATGTCGACGTGGTCGCTGGTGAGCTCGAGCGTTGCATACGGCTCGAGCCTCTCGCCGGCGGCGACGAAGCCGAGCGGCTCCCAGAAGGCCTGCGCGGCGGCGAAGTCGGCGGCCGGCAGACTGACGAGCGCGAAATCCCCGCACAGTGAGGTCTCGGACAGTGCGCGCGCCACCGGCGAGTAGGTGCGCGCCTCGAGCACCGCGACCGCGTGCCCGAAGGGATCGGCGAAGCCGACCTCGTTGAACACCTCCTCGCCGATGCGGCAGGTGGTGAGCTCGATGCCGGCGGCGGCGAAGGCGCCGAGATGGCGCGCGATGCCGGGATGCACGAAGGTGAGCACCGGCGAAGGGCCGGCGCGCTCGTGCACCCCGAGGCACAGCCGTCCGTCGCTCAGCACACCGTAGGGATGGGCGAAGGTGTCGGTGGTGGTGGCCTGGGTGAGCCCCAGCCGCTCGTAGAACTCCACCGAGGCCCGCACGTCCGCGGCAGTGACACTGATCTCGTGGAAGGTGCCGGCCAGCGGCAGCGGTGCGCCGGCCATCAGGCCGAGGTACCTCGTGCCGCGCCCGGCAGCACGCGGCTGCCGCTGAGCGGCAGCCCCTGACAGTGCTGCGCGATCAGCTCGGCGAGACATTGCGCGTGCGTGGGGCGCGCGTTGAGCGCCGGCACGTACTCGTAGCGCTCGCCACCGGCACGCAGGAATGTCGCGCGGTTCTCGATGTCGATCTCCTCCAGGGTCTCGAGGCAGTCGACCGCGAAGCCGGGACACACCACCGTCACCTCGCGCAGCCCGCGCGCCGGCAGCCCGCTGAGCACGGCACGCGTGTAGGGCTTGAGCCAGCCGGCCGGCCCGAAGCGCGACTGGAAGCTGACGCTCCACTCGCCATCGCGCAGCAGCAGCTCATCGGCGAGCAGCCGTGCGGTGGTCTGGCAGCGGTTGAAGTAGGGATCGCCCTGCGCCACGTAGCGCTCGGGGATGCCGTGGAAGGAGATGAGCAGGTGCGAGGTGCGCCCGTGCGCCTGCCAGTGCTCGGCGACGCTGGCGCGCAGCGCGTCGATGTAGCGCGGGTGATCGTGGTAGTCGGCGATGAACTGCAGCTCCGGCACCGCGCGCCAGCGGCGCAGCTCGCCGCTCACCCGGTCGTAGGCCGCGCCGCTGGTGGCCCCGCAGTACTGCGGGAACAGCGGCAGCACCAGCAGGCGCTGCACGCCGCCGGCGCGCAACCGCTCGAGCGCGGCGCGGATCTCGGGGGCGCTGTACAGCATGCCGGCCTCGACCGTGAACGGCGCCAGCATGCGCTGCGCCAGCGCCGCGGACACCTCGGTGCGCAGCCGCTCGGTGAGCTCGCGCAGCGGCGAGCCCGCGGCCGACCAGATCAGGCGGTACTTGCGTGCCACGCGCCGCGGCCGGAACGGCAGGATCACGCCGTACAGCAGCGGCAGCCACAGCGCGCGCGGCAGGTCGACGACGCGCCGGTCGGCGAGAAAGCGCGCCAGGAAGGCGCGCACCGCGCGTGCGTCCGCCGCCTGCGGCGTGCCGGAATTGATCAGCAGGATGCCGATGCGCTCGGGGGCCATGTCTCACGATACCGCAGTCGTGGCGCGGGAGGCCACGGCGGCGCCGCTCAGCCGATACCCACGCACAGGTACTTGAGCTCGGTGTAATCGAGGATGCCGTACTTCGAGCCCTCGCGGCCGATGCCCGACTCCTTGATGCCGCCGAATGGCGCCACCTCGGTCGAGATCAGGCCGGTGTTCAGCCCCACGATTCCGTATTCGAGCGCCTCGGCGACGCGCCAGGAGCGTGCCAGGTCGCGGGTATAGAAGTAGGCCGCCAGGCCGAATTCGGTGTCGTTGGCCATGGCGATCGCCTGCGCCTCGGTCTCGAAGCGGAACAGCGGCGCCACCGGCCCGAAGGTCTCTTCGCGCGCCATCAGCATGGCGGGGGTGGCCTCGGTGATGATGGTGGGCTCGTAGAACGTGCCGCCGAGCACGTGGCGCTTGCCGCCGAGCGCCACGCGTGCGCCCTTGGCGACCGCGTCCGCGATGTGCTCCTCGACCTTGGCGAGCGCCTTGGCATCGATGAGCGGGCCCTGCTCGGTCGGACCCTTGAGGCCATCCCCGACCCGCAGCTGTGACACCGCCAGGACCAGCTTCTTGGTGAAGGTCTCGTAGACCCCGGCCTGCACCAGCAGGCGGTTGGCGCACACGCAGGTCTGGCCGGTGTTGCGGTACTTGCTGGCGATGGCACCGGCCACGGCCGCATCGAGGTCGGCATCGTCGAACACGATGAATGGCGCATTGCCCCCGAGCTCCATGGTCAGCTTCTTCACCGTGCCGGCGCACTGCGCCATGAGCTTCTTGCCGATGGCGGTCGAGCCGGTGAACGTGATCTTGCGCACCAGCGCACTGGAGGTGAGTTCGCCGCCGATGACGGCGGCATCGCCGGTAATCACGTTCAGCACTCCCGGCGGCACGCCGGCGCGCTGCGCCAGCGCCGCCGCGGCCAGCGCCGAGTAGGGCGTCTGGCTCGCCGGCTTGCAGATGAAGGTGCAGCCGGCCGCCAGCGCCGGGCCCGCCTTGCGCGTGATCATGGCCAGCGGGAAGTTCCACGGCGTGATGGCCGCCACCACGCCGACCGGCTGGCGCAGCACCACCAGGCGCTTGTCGGCCTGGTGCCCCGGGATGACGTCGCCGTAGACGCGCTTGCCTTCCTCGGCGAACCACTCGATGAACGAGGCGGCGTAGGCGATCTCGCCCCGCGACTCGGCGAGCGGCTTGCCCTGCTCGGCGGTCATGAGCGTCGCGAGGTCTTCCTGGTTCGCCATCAGCAGCTCGTACCAGCGCCTGAGGATGACGGCGCGCTCCTTGGCGGTGAGCGCCGCCCACGCCGGGAAGGCCCGGGCTGCCGCCTCGGTCGCACGCCGCGTTTCGGCCACGCCGAGGCTGGGCACGGTGCCGAGGGTTTCGCCGCTGGCGGGGTTGCGCACCGCGTGCGTGGCGCCGCTGGCGGCGTCCACCCATTCGCCGCCGATCAGGCAGCGCGTGCGCAGCAGGTCCGGATCGCGCAGTTTCATGCCGGGAGCACTCCTATGCCTCTTCGTCCCCGTCCGCCTGCGCCACCGCGGGCGCCGCGTCGCCGCGCAGGTAGCGCGCACAGAACTCGAGCGTGCGGCGGCGCGCCAGCGCTGCGGCCTGCGGGTCGTAGCTGCCGCGCTCGTCGCAGTTGAAGCCGTGACCGGCGCCCTCGTACACGTACACCGGGGCCTGCGGGTAGGCGGCGCGGACTGCGTCCACGTCGCTGAGCGGGATGCTCTTGTCCACGGAGCCGTAGTGGTACAGGACCGGGCAGCGCGGCTTCTGCGTCAGGTACGCGCCGACCCTGCCGTAGTACACCACCGCGCAGGCGACCTGCAGCTGGCAGGCGGCCAGATAGGACATGCTGCCGCCGTAGCAGTAGCCGATGCTGCCGGTGCGGCCGGAGTTGCGCACCACCGCAAGCGCCGCGGCCAGATCCCTGAGCGTGTTCTCCGGCTGCAGCTGCGCGCGGTAACCGGCGCCTTCCTGCATCGCCTCCGGGGTGTAGCCGAGCTCGATGCCGCGGCGGACGCGGTCGAACAGCGCCGGCGCGATCGCGGTGTAGCCGTCGGCGGCATAGCCGTCGGTGACCGCGCGAATGTGGGAGTTGACGCCGAAGATCTCCTGGATGATCAGCAACGCGCCGCGCGGCTTGCCCGGCGGTGCCGCCAGGTAGGCCTGGAACTCGTGCCCGTCGCGGGCCATGAGGGTGGTGAATTCGCCCAAGATTTGCCGCCGATGGCTTAGCTTGATCGCCCGTGGCATTCTAACGCGCCGCGCGTTCGGAGGGTCTCATGCTCGTCGGGTCGGCAGTCAGGCGCGTCGCGATCATCGGCAGCGTGCGTATTCCATTCGCCCGTTCCTACTCCGCTTACGCCAGCGTCGGCAACCAGGACATGCTCACGGCCGCGCTGCGCGGCCTGGTGGAGCGCTACCGGCTGCAGGGCGAGCGGCTGGGCGACGTGGCCGCCGGCGCGGTCATCAAGCACTCCAAGGACTACAACCTGGTGCGCGAGAGCGTGCTCTCCAGCGGGCTCGATCCCCACACCCCGGGGCTCGACATGCAGCGCGCCTGCGGTACCAGCCTCGAGGCGGCCGTCGACATCGGCAACAAGATCGCGCTCGGCCAGATCGAGGCGGGCATCGCCGGCGGCGTGGACTCCATCAGCGACGCGCCGATCGTCTACCCGCGCTCCTACCAGCAGCTGCTGCTGGCGAGCTTCCGCGGGCGCAGTGCCTGGCAGCGCCTGTCGCCCTGGCTGCGGCTGCGGCCGCGCCACTTCCGGCCGGTGCTGCCGGCGGTGGTCGAGCCGCGCACCGGGCTGTCGATGGGTCAGAGCACCGAGCTCATGGCCAAGCGCTGGCAGGTGACGCGCGCCGAGCAGGACCAGCTGGCCTACGAGAGCCATGTGAAGGCGGCGGCCGCCTGGCAGGAGGGCTTCTACGCCGACCTGGTGATCGACTACCTGGGGCTGAAGTCGGACAACAACGTCCGCGCCGATACCAGCGTGGAGAAGCTGGGCAAGCTGCGGCCGAGCTTCGCCGCCGACGGCACGCTCACCGCCGGCAACAGCACGCCGCTCACCGACGGGGCCAGCGCGGTACTGCTGGCGACGCCCGAGTGGGCCGCGCAGCGCAAGCTGCCGGTGCTCGCCTATCTCAGCTACGGCAAGGTCTGGGCGGTCGACTTCGCCAGCGGCCGCGAGGGACTGCTGATGGCGCCCGCCTATGCGGTGCCGGCGATGCTGAAAGACGCCGGCATCACGCTGCAGGACTTCGACTACTACGAGATCCACGAGGCATTCGCGGCGCAGGTGCTGTGCACGCTCAAGGCCTGGGAGTCGGCGGCCTGGTGCAGCGAGGCGCTGGGACTGACCGCGCCGGTCGGCAGCATCGATCGCCGCCGCCTCAACGTGAAGGGCGGCAGCGTCGCCATCGGGCATCCGTTCGCCGCTACCGGCACCCGCATCCTCGGCGCGCTCGCCAAGCTGCTGGCCGCGGACGCCGGCGCCAAGCGCGGACTGATTTCGGTGTGCACGGCCGGCGGCATGGGCGTGACCGCCATCGTGGAGCGCTGACCGAGCACGTCTTTCCTGGGAGGCACACGACGATGAGATCCAACATGATGCGTGCCGCACTCGCCGTCGCCGCGCTGACCCTGACTTTTGCTGCGCGCGCCGATTTTCAGGCGGCGATGGGTGAATACAACGCCGGCCACTACGACGTCGCGCACGCGCAGTTCCTGGCGCTGGCCGAGCTCGGCGACTGCTCCTCGCAGTTCAACCTGGGCGCGATGGCGCTCAAGGGGCAGGGCGGACCGAAGGACACCGGCAGCGGCGTCGGCTGGCTGCAGGCCGCGGCCGGCAACGGCTGCGAGAGCCTGGTCGGCGGCAAGCTGCCGGGGCTGACTGCGAGGCTGAGTCCTGACGAGGTGCGCGCCGCGGCCGCCATCGTGGCGCGCTACGGTCACGCGGCGCTGCAGGCGCGGGGGGTGGTGAATCCGGAGCTGTCCTGCAGCGGCATGCAGCCGGCGCAGGTACTGCAGGCGCCGGGGCCGGACGATCCGCGCCCACCCGGCGCGCGCGGCCAGAGCGCCATCGTGATCACCGCGCTGACCATCGGCACGGACGGCCGGGCCCGCGACCCGGAGGTGCTGCTCGCCGTGCCCGACGGCGCCCTCGCCGCCGCGGCCGTCGAAGCGTGGCTCAACTCACGCTTCGCACCCGCGCAGCGCGACGGACACGCCGTCGAGTCGCGCCTGCAGGCGAAGCTGCTGTTCACCGCCGGCGACAGCAGCGCCCTGGCCGGCAGCGACGTCTTCCGCCGTGCGCGTCCGGCCGCCGACAGCGGCGACCCGGCCGCCGGCTACCTGGTGGGACTCACCGCCACCGTCGATACGTCGCTCGGCATCTCCTCGGCACGCGCCGGGCAGCTGCTGTTGGCCTCGGCGCGCGACGGTTACCCGCAGTCGCAGTACTGGGTCGGCAGCCAGCTGCACTATGCGACCGCCTGCGAAGGACGCTCCGACGGAGTGGTGTGGCTGCGGCACGCGGCCGACGGCGGCAGCGCCTCGGCCCAGGTGCTGCGCGCCGAGGAGCTGCTCAGGTCCGGTGCCGCCGGTGCCGCGGAGGCGCGCTCGCTGCTGACGGCGGCGGCCGCCTCCGACAGCTTCTACGTGCGCAAGCACGTGGTGGCATTGCTGGCCGCCTCGCCCGTGGAGGCGGTCCGCGATCCGGCTACGGCACGCCAGGTCGCACAGCGGCTCGTGAACGATCCGATCCAGTCCGATCCGCAGATGTTCGAGGCGGTGGCCGCGGCCGATGCGGCGAACGCGGACTTCGAGGGCGCCCGCTCGCAGCAGCGGCAGGCGATCCACAAAGCGCAGCTGCTGTCGTGGAGCACCGAGCGCATGACCGAGCGGCTCGCCGCCTATCGCGGCGGCAAACCCTGGTACGGAGATCTGTTCGCACCATGACCGTGCGCGGCGCGCGCCCGCGGGCTCTGCTGCGCGCCCTGCCGGGGCTCCTGTGCACTGCCCTCGCGGCGCTGCCCGCGGCGGCGGTCGCGGCCGAGGACACCGCCCTGGTGCAGGCTTTCGGCAGCCTGCCGCAGGTGCGCGGGGTCGTTCTCAGCCCCGACGGGGCACGGCTCGCCTGGCAGGATGCTGCCGGCAGCGATCCGCAAGTCGTCATCTTCGACATCGCTGCCAGCGCCAACCTCCACTGACAGGCGCGCCGGCCTTACGCCGACAGCAGCTCGATCAGCTCGCGCTGTGATGCGCTCATGTGCTCACGCGGCGTGACCAGCGCGCCGCGCAGCGCCTGCCGGCACGGCCGCGCCTCGTCCTCGGCATACTGCTCGACCGCGTCGGCGATCACGGCCTGCACCCGCGTCAGGTTGGCGCGCAGCTGTGCGAGCACCTGCTGCGCCGAGGCGTGCTGGGCCGGATCGTCGAGCCAGCAGTCGTAGTCGGTGACGAGCGCGATGCAGCAGTAGCCGATCTGCGCCTCGAGCGCGAGGAATGCCTCCGGCACGTTGGTCATGCCGACCAGGTCGGCGCCGGCGCCGCGCAGGAACAGGCTCTCGGCGCGCGTGCCGAGCCGCGGACCCTCGACGCAGGCGTAGGTCTGCTCCTCGTGCACCGGCACCGCGCGTGCACGCGCCACGCGCGCCAGCAGCTGCGCGGTGGCACCACAGGTGGGGTGCGCACTCGAGATGTGCGCTACCAGGCCGCCGCCGAAGAAACTCGCCGCGCGCGTGCCGCGGGTGAAGTCCAGGTACTGCGACGGCAGCGCCATGTCGCCCGGGCGCAGCTCGGCGCGCAGGCTGCCGACCGCGGACACCCCGATCACGGTGCGCACCCCGAGGCTCTTCAGCGCCCAGATGTTGGCGCGGAAGTTGATCTCGCCCGGCAGGTACTGGTGGCGCAGTCCGTGGCGCGCGAGGAAGGCGACCGCGTGGCCGCGCAGGGTGCCGAGCAAGGGCGGCGCCGACGGCGGCCCGAACGGCGTCGTCATCTCCTGCGCCCGCGGGGCCGCCAGCTCCGCCATCTGGTAGAGGCCGGTGCCGCCGATGATGCCGATCATGGTGTGCCGCGCTCCGGGGCGCATATTTGCGCGGATGACCCGCGAAGCGGCAAGATGCCCGAAAGCACCTTGCAACAACAACTCCCACCGGACAGCGCAGCATGAGCGTCTCCCGCACAGCCGTCGCCGCCGGCGCCCCATGACCGCCATGGCGGCGTCCGCCGGACCATCGATGAAGGCGCGCTTCGCGAACTTCCGCGAGTTCTACCCGTACTACCTTGCGCAGCACGCCAACCGCACCTCGCGCCGGCTGCACCTGGCCGGCTCGCTGCTGGCGCTCGCCTGCGCCGCGCTCGCGCTCGCGAGCGGGCGCTGGGCGTGGCTGCTGGGCGCGGTGCCGGCGGGCTACCTGCCGGCGTGGACCGGGCACTTCTTCTTCGAGCACAACTCGCCGGCCACGTTCCGCCATCCGCTCTACAGTCTGCGCGGGGATTTCACCATGCTGTTCGAGGTGCTTACGGGCCGCACGCGCTGGTAGCGGTAACCGCAGCGACATCATGAGCCGGCCCGGCATCGATCGCGTCTTCGAGAGACGCCTGTCCGCCTTCGTCAACGGCGGGACGCCGCAGATCCTGCAGGGCGGGCGCAAGGGCGTGGAGAAGGAATCGCTGCGCGTCATGCCCGACGGCCAGCTCGCGCACACGCCGCACCCGGTGGTGCTCGGCTCGGCGCTCACCAACGAGCACATCACCACCGACTACTCCGAGTCGCTGATCGAGCTGGTCACGCCGGCGTTCACGCACAGCTGGGAACTGCTGCAGTACCTGCTCGACCTGCACCAGTTCGTGTACCGGCACCTGGGCGATGAGCTGCTGTGGGCGACCAGCATGCCGTGCGCCATCGCGCGCGATGCCGACATTCCGCTGGCGCAGTACGGCAGCTCGCACGTCGGGCGCATGAAGACCGTGTACCGCAACGGCCTCGGGCTGCGTTACGGGCGCATGATGCAGGCGATCTCCGGCGTGCACTTCAACTATTCCTTCCCGCTGCCGTTCTGGGAGGCGTGGGCGGCGGCGCGCGGCGATGCGCCGCTGCCGGGCGCGCAGTTCACGTCGGCCAGCTACTTCGACCTGCTGCGCAACTACCGCCGCTACGGCTGGCTGGTGCTGTATCTGTTCGGCGTATCGCCCGTGGTGTGCAAGTCGTTCCTGCACGGCCGCGAGGCCGGACTCAAGGACTTCGGCGCGGGCACCGCCTTCGAGCCGTACGCGACCAGTCTGCGCATGAGCGACGTCGGCTATCGCAACCGCAACCAGGCCGGCCTCGAGGTGTCGGTCAACAGCCTCGAGGAGTACGTGCACGACCTGCAGCGTGCCATCACCACGCCGCACCCGCCCTACGAGGCCCTGGGCGTGAATGTCAACGGCGAGTACCGCCAGCTGAACGCCAACATCCTGCAGATCGAGAACGAGTACTACAGCTTCATCCGCCCGAAGCGCGTGGCGCGCTCCGGCGAGCGCCCCACCAAGGCGCTCAATCGCGCCGGTGTCGAGTACGTCGAGGTGCGCGCGCTCGATGTCAGCGCCTTCGATCCGGTGGGCGTGAATCAGAACAAGCTGCGCTTCCTCGAAGCGTTCATGGCGCTGTGCCTGATGAAGGAGTCGGCGCCGATCGCCAAGTCAGAGCAGAGCGTGTTGGATGAAAATCACGTCGTCGTCGCACGCCGCGGCCGCGAGCCGGGACTGACGCTGTGGCGCGACGGCGGCCGCTTCGGCATGCGCGACTGGGCACGGGAACTGCTCGACTCGATGGCGGGCATCTGCGAGCTGCTCGATCACGGTGACGCCGCGCGACCCTATTCCGAGGCCCTCGCCACCCAGGCGGCCAAAGTCGAGGACGTCACGCTCACGCCCTCGGCGCGGCTCATGTCTGATCTCACCGCCGGCGAGTCGTTTTTCGATCTGGCTCTGCGTATGTCCGCAGCCCACAAGGCTTATTTCCTCGAGCTGTATCCCCCCAACGAGGAACGGCTGCGCGAGTTCGGTGAGGAGGCCCGGGAGTCGCTGACCGCTCAGCGCTCGATTGAGACCGCTGATCGGGGAACGTTCGAGGAGTACCTGGCCCGCTATTTCGCGACCTGAAGAACTAACATTCAGACTCAGTTCAGGAAGCGGTAACATTAACATAATCAGGTGCTTGGCCTAGTCGCTTTTGCCCTGCGAACGACATAAACTGCCCAAACCGCGTCGCACCCAAGGAAGGGCGGCAGGTGACGGAACAAAAAGTGGTCCTCGTCGACAACAAGCAGGAGCGCGAGACGATGGAGAGGAAAGGAGCGGAAGGACTTTCCGCAGGACCGACGGTGATACCGGCGGCCAACGAGGAATTCAACGAGATCGTGGGCGGCCTCGAGCACCTGGAGCGCATCGATCGGCCGCGCTCCGGCTGGGATCCTTACGAAGTGTGGCGGACCCGGGTCAAGGCATCTTCGCGAGTGAAGCCGGAGCGCGAACGCGATCCGCTGCGCTAGCTAGAGGAAGCCGGCCGCGTTCGGGGGGCGGCGGTTGGGCACAAGGAACTCTCACGGTACGCCCGCCGGCGGACGCGGCGCCGCGCGGCGGCTGCAGCTGCGCTTCCCCGACTCCGACACCGAGCATCAATTTCTCCTGAGCTACCGCGCGGCCGCGCGGCCGTGGATCCGCATGAGCCTGGTGGTGGCGCTCACCACCACGATTGGCTTCGCGATCATCGACCACTGGCTGCTGGTGGGCGCGCGCTTCGTGCATCCGGACGTATGGCGCTTCGGGCTGCAGCTGCCGCTGGTGCTCATCATGATGGTGCTCACCGGCCCGCGCCTGTACATGCGCTGGTATCAGCCGGCCATCCAGACCGCGGCGCCGCTGTTCGGCGTGGGCACGGTGCTGATGGCGGCGGAGGCGACCCCGGAACAGCTGCCGCTGGTGGCCGCACGCCTGGTGCTGGCGGCGTTCTACTTCTACTTCATGCTGGGCCTGAGCTTTCAGGCCGCGCTGCGCACCAACCTGCTGCTGATCGGCGCCTATGCCACCGCGGCGCTCCTCGGCGCCATCGCCCCGACCGTTGCCATCTACTCGCTGTGGGTGCTGGTATGCGCCAACTTCATCGGCGGCGCCGGCTGCTACGCGCTCGAGTACGCCAACCGCGTGGCCTTCCTCGAGCGGCGGCGGCTGGCCGAGGTCGCCACGCACGACGGGCTCACCGGGCTCCTCAACCGCGCCGCGCTCGAGGAGCAGGCGCGCAGCCTGTGGCAGCACGCGCAGGTGGCACGCCTGCCGGTGTCAGTGCTGCTGATCGACATCGATCACTTCAAGGCCTACAACGACCACTACGGGCACCAGGCCGGTGACCGCTGCCTGCAGGAAGTCAGCGCCACCATCCGCGCCGCGGTGCGGCGCCGCCCGCTCGACGTGGTGGCGCGCTATGGCGGGGAGGAGATCGCCGCCATCCTGGTAGGCAGTGACCGCAGCGAGGCCGGCACCACCGCCGCGCGGGTGCTGCAGGCGGTGAGTGACCTCGGCATCGCGCACAGCGGCTCGACCACGCGCCCGCACGTCACCGTCAGCATCGGGGTAACGACCGTCGAACCGGGCGGCCTTTACTCGCACGAGCAGGCGGTGCGGCTCGCCGACATAGCCCTGTATGCGAGCAAGGAGCGCGGCCGCGACGCCTGGTCGTTCCACGCCGCGGCCGAAGCGGACGCGGCCCCGGCCGACCCCGCGCTGCTGAAGACCGCGAGCTGACGCGGCGCGCCGCGCGGCCGCGTCAATACCCCGCCGGAGGCATTGTCCGCGACGCGCCAGGGCCGCGACACTCGGCCGGCCCGGCCCGTGCCGGCAGTCACTTGCGCTCGGGCGCCCGAGCCCCGATGCTTTTGTCATGAATGCCCTCTCGGTTCGCGGACTCACCAAGACCTATCGCAACGGCGTGCAGGCGCTCAAGGGCGTCGATCTCGAGGTCGAGCAGGGCGATTTCTTCGCGCTGCTGGGACCGAACGGCGCCGGCAAGACCACGCTCATCGGCATCATCACCTCGCTGGTCAACAAGACCGCCGGCGAGGCGCGCGTCTTCGGCCACGACATCGACCACGAGCTCGAGGCGGCCAAGGCCTGCATCGGCATCGTGCCGCAGGAACTCAACTTCAACATGTTCGAGTCGCCGTTGACCATCGTGGTTAACCAGGCGGGGTTCTACGGCATCCCGCGCCCGGTGGCGCGGCAGCGCGCCGAGAAGTACCTGAAGCAGCTGCAGCTGTGGGACAAGCGCAACGGCATCTCGCGCGGGCTGTCGGGCGGCATGAAGCGGCGCCTGATGATCGCGCGCGCCCTGATGCACGAGCCGCGCCTGCTGATCCTGGATGAGCCGACCGCCGGGGTGGACATCGAGATCCGCCGCTCGATGTGGGAGTTCCTGCGCGAGATCAACGCGCGCGGCACCACCATCATCCTCACCACGCACTATCTCGAGGAAGCCGAGACCCTGTGCCGCAACATCGCCATCATCAGCGGCGGCCGCATCGTCGAGCGTGACCGCATGAGCAGCCTGCTGCGCCGCCTGCACGTGGCGACCTTCGTGCTCAATGTGCGCGACGCACTCACCGCCGCGCCGACGCTGCCCGGCTACCTCACGCGCCTGATCGACGACCACACCCTCGAGGTCGAGGTGTCGAAGGAGGAAAATCTCAACGACATCTTCGCGCGGCTCTCGGCGCTCGGCATCGAGGTGCTTTCCATGCGCAACAAGGTCAACCGGCTCGAGGAGATCTTCATGCGCCTGGTCGAGGGGCGCGGCGCGGGCGGCGACGGCGCCCGCGGCGAGCCGGCGGCGGCGGGCGGCGCGCGCCCGTCGCCGGGGGTGACGCCGTGAACGACGTCGCCGCTGCCGCCGCCCCGCCGCTGCAGCTCAGGGTGGTGCGCTGGGTCGGCTTCCGCACCATCGTCATCCGCGAATACGGGCGCATCATCCGCATCTGGGGCCAGACCATCGTGCCCTCGGTGGTCACCGCGGTGCTGTACTTCGCCATCTTCGGCAGCCTGATCGGCCGCCGCGTCGGCGTCATGGGCGGCTTCGACTACAAGCAGTACATCGCGCCCGGCCTGATCATGATGTCGGTGATCACCAACTCCTACGGCAACGTGGTGGCCTCGTTCTTCGGCGCCAAGTTCGGCAAGCACGTCGAGGAGCTACTGGTCTCGCCGCTCCCCAACTGGGTGATCGTGGCCGGCTACGCCACCGGCGGCGTCGTGCGCGGCGTGCTGGTGGGGGTAGCGGTGACCGTGGTGTCGCTGGTGTTCACGCACCTGCACGTGCATCACCTCGGGCTGATCGTGAGCGCGCTGGTACTGACCTCGCTCACCTTCGCGCTCGCCGGCTTCCTCAACGCGCTGTTCGCCAAGAACTTCGACCAGGTCAACTGGATCCCGTCGTTCGTGCTCACGCCGCTCACCTACTTCGGCGGCGTGTTCTACTCGGTGAGCCTGCTGCCGGACTGGGCGCGCACGCTCTCCTACGTCAATCCCATCCTCTACATGGTCAACGCCTTCCGCTACGGCTTCCTCGGTGTTTCCGACGTCGACGTCGGCGCGGCATTCGCGCTGATGGCGGGCGCGGCGGTGGTGCTGTTCGCCGTTGCGGTCGGCCTCATGAACCGCGGGACGGGAACGCGGGAGTGAGTTCCGCCGTCGCGCTGGTGAGCGCGCGCGCTGCGCGCGGCCTGGACGATGACATGCCGCCGCTGCTCGCGGCGTTCGCTGCCGCCGGCGCCACGGCCGAGATCGCTGACTGGGACGACCCGCAGGTCGAGTGGCAGCGCTTCGACCTGGCGCTGCTGCGCTCGGCGTGGGACTACACCGAGCGGCTGCCGGAGTTCCTCGCCTGGGTGGAGCGCACGGCTGCGTGCACGCAGCTGCTGAATCCGGCGCCGGTGGTGCGCTGGAACTGCGACAAGCACTACCTGCGGGACCTGACGCGCGCCGGGCTGCCGGTGGTGCCGACCGACTTTGCCGAGCCCGGCGGAGATGCCGGCGCGGTGCTGGAGGCGTTCCTGGCGCGACACGCCTGCGACGACCTCGTGGTCAAGCCCGCAGTCGGTGCCGGCTCGCGCGACACGCGTCGCCACGCGCGCACCGCCCGCGCCGAGATCCTCGCGCACATGGGCTCGCTGCTCGCGGCGCGACGCAGCGCGATGCTGCAGCCCTACCTCTCGGGCGTCGATGCGCACGGGGAGACGGCGCTGGTGTTCATCGCCGGGCGCTTCAGCCACTCCATCCGCAAGGGGCCGCTGCTGAGCCCGGGCGCGGCCGCCACCGCGGCGCTCTTCGCCCCCGAGGACATCAGCGCGCGGGTCCCCGGCCCGGACGAGCTGGCGGTCGGGGAGCGCATCCTCGCGCAGCTGCCGTTCGGCTCGTTGCTGTACGCGCGCATCGACCTGATCCGCGGCACCGAAGGC
>Ga0070732_10000528_pt1 | contig 23826 bp, 17 predicted proteins | sample Coa_R1_5_FD_66449 | JGI IMG/M metagenome (GOLD analysis project Ga0070732, IMG submission 66449) | Surface soil microbial communities from Centralia Pennsylvania, which are recovering from an underground coalmine fire - Coalmine... | ecosystem: Environmental > Terrestrial > Soil > Unclassified ... | reverse complement strand
CGGAAGGAACCAGAAGCCTGGAGCAGTTTCCGGCAGGCTACCGAAAAGGCAGGCACGGAAGATTACCATCACGGCCACCCGCTAAGAGGGCTCGCGCTGCGCCGCGAGCACAGCTTGACGTTAGATTGGTTCATACCGTTTGTCGACAGGGCGGAGCCCATACTCAACGGGATCACAAATATCTTGGACGATCGGTTTTCGATAGAAGACCGCGTACGTGCCCAAAACACTTTGAATTTGTATTTTCCGACCGAGCATCTGTTATTCAAGCGAATGGCAGGTGGACCACCTGAGAAGCGCGCCCAAGCATCGCCGCCGCCGACTGATAATCCGACACTCGCGTGGGTCACATCTGACAGCGGATTGCCGACTCGACTCGACGAATTGCTTTTTACTTCGGGATCGAAGATAGCCCGAAGCGCGATGGCGAGCCAAGCAGCGTGGTGCGCACACGGGACCCGCTCGCGCTGGCGTTTTCCATGGTTAGAATCAGTGCGCCGGGAGTACCTTGAAGCTGCATTGGAGAGCGAGCAGATGCAAGAGTACAGCACCGCAGCGGCCCTGTACCGGCGACTGCTGTTTGCCGCGGCCTTTGAGGAAGACGCCAAAAAAGCGTCGATGGACCGCAACGTGACATTGAAGGACTTAGCGGGAGTCTACGAGAAAATGGGCCAAGTTGATGCCGCAGACGATTTGTACCGTCTTCTCCAACGAGAACGCGTGAAGTGGAACTACGGTGAGCAACGCAAACCGCGAGCGCTCTACCGTTCCACAAGCGCTGAGATCGATTTACCTCAAACATGCGAAAAAACATCAGACCTTGCTACCTTCCATCAATTTCCGGCACTGCCGATTCACGATTGCCTAATTGATGCACCGTACCGAGCGATCATTGACGGTGGAGTCTTGTTTTCCGTGCGCGATCAACAGCTTATTTGTCATGATATCAATGGCAAAAAACCATTCTGGACAAAGGAGCTTTACCACGACGCGCTGCAATTCGCTATTCGCGCCGACATGGTAATCGTCGCCGGCAAGAATGGCATCACTTGCCTTGGCCGAGTCAACGGAGCCATTATCTGGGAAGTCCTCTCCCCCGATCCGCAACCAATGCCCGGCAAGAGGCCGCGGCCCATCTTCCGCACGCTGGCCGAGCCGGCGTTGCCGAAGCCGTTTTCGGCCTTCCGTCTCGCTGGCACGCGCCTATTCATGCTGCAAGGCGGACAGAAGTTGCTGGCCCTCGACGTTGAAGCGGGACGATTCCTCTGGCAGCGCTGGGCCCCGGGGGCGCCGATTTGCGATCCCGACGAAGGCGCGGCTTTCACTGAAAATTACATTGCTACAGACGATGTGATCCTGCTGCAAACCACCGCCGGCCGCTACATGGGTGTGGATGCCGTCACCGGCAAGGTGCTGTATCAACAGAAGCAGAATTCCGCGCTCTGGACCAGCCCGCCGGTGTTGATTGATAGCCAGCGGGCAGTGCTGCCCTTCGACGCCGAACACATTGTTTGCATCGAGCTGGCGAGCGGCAAAATCCTCTGGCAGCAACAAATTGCGGGTTGGTCGAGCCTGGCCGGCTCGGCACCTCAGCTACGCCGCGATGGCTCGCACTTGTTGCTGATGGTCGAACGCAACTTCGGCTATGAACTCGAGCGCTGGGAACTGGAAACCGGCAAGCGCGATCTGCCGCCCATCTTCCTCGGGCGGGAACGAATCAATCTGGCCAATATCGGCATCACCGCGGAAGGCTATGTCCTCGCGAACAGTAAGTCGGCCAGGGCGTTTTCCCGCGACGACGGCAAGCTGCTCTGGGAGACGCCGTTGCCCAATAGCAGCGGCCGGGCGTGGCATGCGCAGGCCATCCGCGGCGCGGTGCTCCTTTATCCCGAAGAAGCGCTGCCCGAACCGGCCGGCCGCTTTCTGTATCCGTGGCCGGCCGCGTATCATGTCTTCATGCGCCGCCAGTTTCCGCTCTTCGTGGTGGATTCGAAATCGGGAAAGGTGCTGCAGGAGTTTAAGACGCCGGTGCAAGGACCGCGCGCGACCTTGCTGCTCGGGCAAACACAGGCGGCCATCGCGGTGGAAGGATCAATCTGGCGGCTAAAGGAAACGAAGTGAACCAAAAGCCGCTTGCGGCTTAGCGCTACCTCGCCTAAACGTCGAAATTGAGTTCATTCAGCGCGAACGCAAAGCCGCGAGCGGCGGAGAAGTTATGACCTCCGTGCAATGCGACCAATGTGGTTTGACCGTGCAAGTTCCCGCCGGCGGCCGGCGTCTGTGCGGCTGCGGCAATTGGTTATATGCGCCCGATGAAGACGCAATTATTGAGGCCGACATGATTGAAGACAACGGCGAGTCGAAACCGCAAGAAGAGCCCGCCTATCCGCGCTTGGAAGGCGACCTTGCGTCCATCGAGCGCCTCAAAGAAGGCAGCCGGAAGATCCTGGAAGAATGCGGCAAGGTTATCGTCGGCCAGCAAGCGGTCCTGGAGCAACTGCTGATCGCGCTTTTCGCGCAGGGGCATTGCCTGCTTGTCGGTGTGCCAGGGCTCGCGAAGACGTTAATGATCCGCACGCTGGCCGATTCAATGAATCTGAGCTTTAGCCGCATTCAATTCACGCCCGACCTTATGCCGTCGGACATCACCGGCACCGACTTGCTACAAGACGACAAAACCACCGGCCAGCGCGTCTTCAAATTCCTCCACGGTCCGCTCTTCGCCAATGTGGTGCTGGCCGACGAAATCAACCGCACGCCGCCGAAGACTCAGGCCGCCCTTCTTGAAGCCATGCAGGAACGGCAAGTTACGGTCAGCGGCCAGCGGCACAAGCTGCCAGAACCGTTTTTTGTGCTGGCTACGCAAAACCCCATCGAGCAGGAAGGCACGTATCCCTTGCCGGAAGCGCAGCAGGACCGCTTCATGTTCAACATCCGCGTTGATTATCCGAACGAGGAAGAAGAATTCCGCATCGTGGAATCGACCACATCGACACGCCGGCCGCAAATCGAGCGCGTGGTGTCTGCCACCGATCTCTTGGAGATGCAAGACATCGTGCGCAAGGTGCCGGTGGCGCCCTACGTGATCCGCTATGCTATGCAATTCACGCGGCTCACCCGCAAAGGCAGCGGCCGGGTGCCCGACTTCATCAAGGATTACGTGACCTGGGGCGCTGGGCCGCGGGCCAGCCAGTACCTGGTGCTGGCCGCAAAGGGCCGCGCGGTCCTGCACGGCCGCTTTCACGTCTCCACCGAAGACGTTCGCGCCGTAGCCGTGCCGGTGCTCCGCCATCGCATCATCACGAATTACAACGCCGAAGCCGACGGCATCAAATCCGATGACATTGTGCAGCGGCTGATTGATCTGATTCCACGAGACAGTGGAAAATAGAGAGTGGTGAGTGGTGAGTGGTCACTTGTAACCACTCACCACTCACCACTCACCACTCACCACTCTCTACCATGCTCGACCACTGGTACTCCTGCATCCGGTTGCCGATGAGCTTCGAGCAATTCCACCAATTGCCCCGGAACTCCGTTTACAAATACGAATATGTGGCCGGGCATGCCGTCCTGTCTCCGCAGCCGAAAACGCATAACGGACTGCTGGAGTTGAGACGAATGGACGCGCCCGCTATCGTGCAGACCGGCGAGTGCATCGCCGTACGGGCGCTAGAAGAACGCGATTGGGATCGCTTAACTCAGGTTTTCGCGGATGCTTTTCGCCACGTGCAGCCGTTTTCTAGTCTGAGCCAAGAGTTATGCGTACATGCGGCTAAAGAGTGCCTCGACCAGACGCGCGACGGGGGCGACGGACCGCTGATTCATGAAGCCAGCTTTCTGGCCTGCACCGAGCGCCGTGAAACCATCATCGGCGGGATCTTGATCACGCTGATTCCGGCCCGACCGGAAGGTGAATGGTGGACCGGCAAATGGCCCGAACCGCCGCCGGCCAATGCGCTGCAGCTGGGGCTCGGCCGGCCACATTTAACGTGGGTGTTTGTGGGCGATTTGTACGCCGGTCAAGGAATCGGCACGGTGTTGCTCGGCCACGCCGTCAACGCGCTCTTGAAACTCGGCTACCGCGAATTGGCCAGCACTTTCCTGGTGGGAAACGATTCCAGCACGCTCTGGCACTGGCGCAATGGCTTCAGGCTGGTGCCGTATGCGGGGACTCAAAGACTGCAAAAATGAGCAATCGTGCTTGGATTTGCGTGCCTTGCCGAAAGTCGTTCCGCCGCGAACAATCAGTGACAGCGCTCAAATGTCCGCATTGCCACAAGCGTTGCGAACGTTTGCATTGGAAGATGCGAATTCCATCAGCTAGACGCGCTCGGGTCTGGGACGAATTCTGGGCCAAATACGAAGGGGGAAAGGTGTTAACGGAGCTTCGGCAGAGCGCGGAATTGGAACTGCTGATTCAGTCAAAAATCAACAAGCAAATGACAAAGCGCCGCAGAACATGATGCATTCTTGGCGCGATTTCGTCAGCCGAACTATAATTCTCTCATGTCTCGGACGGTGCACCCCAAGACTGACCCCTCGCGTCGCCGGTACTATCATGGCGCCGAGGTCCCCATGCGCGTGATTCGCCGGTTCGCGCGCGAAGTAGCCGAACGCTTTCAGCCCGACAGAATTATCCTTTTCGGTTCGTATGCTTACGGTACTCCTCATGCCGACAGCGACGTGGATATCTTGGTCGTCATGCACGCATACAGTCCGCTGAGTAAGGCGGCGCAGATCAGCTTCACCATAGACCCGCCATTTGAGCTAGATATCATCGTTCGCACACCAAACAGCATGGCATGGCGGTTGAAGGAAGGCGATTCGTTCGTGCGTGAAATTGTTTCTCAGGGCAAAGTGCTTTATGAAAAGGCTCACGCGGGCGTGGGTAAAAAAAGCCGAAGCCGATTATCAAGCCGCCCAGGAGCTCAACCGAGGAAATAATCTCTTGCATGACCAGACCTGTTTCTTCTGTCAACAAAGCGCTGAGAAGTATTTGAAAGCATTGATGGAGGAAGTCGGTCTGGCCATTCCGCGTACGCACAATCTACCAAAGCTGGAATCCTTAGTGGCGCACCAATTCAAGTCTCTGTATTCGCTTCGGCGCGGCTTGGATTTCCTTACGCGCTTTGCGGTAGAAACTCGTTACCCCGGTGAAAGTGCATCCAAGCGGGAAACGTCTGCCGCATTGCGTTGGGCGAGCCGCGTGCGAACAAAGGTGCGCTCGCTTCTCGGCCTGCCGCTGGAGCCAAAGCGCAAGCCGAAACCGTGAGGCTAATTTATTGCCAAGCCGCAAGCGGCGGTCACTCAGAAGCCGCGGCCGCCGCTCGCCCGCGCCGCGGTGCCACCGGCGCTTCTTCCACCACCGGCGGCTTCTCTTCCTTCAATTCCGCCAGCGGGGTCATCAATCCGCGCTTCGCCAGAATCTTCTGCCGCAATTCGTCCGCCGCGGCCGGGTTCTCCCGTAGATACTCCTTTGCCTTCTCGCGGCCCTGAATTCTGGTGTCGCCGATGATGATCCAGGCGCCGCTCTTTTCAATCAGGCCGTCTTCGCTGGCGAGGTCAATCAGGTCGCCTTCATAGCTAATGCCGCGTTCAAACATGATGTCAAATTCGGCATTGCGGAACGGTGGGGCGACCTTGTTCTTCACCACCTTCACCTTCACCCGCGAGCCGACCGTCTCTTCGCCGCCTTCTTTGATGCCGGTGATCTTGCGGATTTCCAGCCGAACCGAGGAGTAGAAGCGCAAGGCCAGGCCGCCCGACGTCGTTTCCGGGTTGCCAAACATCACGCCGATCTTCTGGCGAATCTGGTTGATGAACACCATGCAGGTGCGGGTGCGGGCAATGGTAGGGTTCAGGATGCGCAGCGCCTGGCTCATGAGACGGGCTTGCAAGCCGACGTGCGAATCGCCAATATCGCCCTCCACTTCATTGCGGGGAACCAGCGCGGCCACGGAATCGACAACGATAATATCCACCGCGTTTGACTTCACCAGCATTTCGGCAATCTTCAGTGCCTCTTCGCCACAGGAAGGCTGGCTGACGAGCAGTTCTTCGAGGTTTACGCCGATGCGCTTGGCCCAGCTCGGGTCGAGGGCATGCTCGGCATCGATGAATGCGGCCACGCCGCCGGCCTTCTGGGCATTGGCAATCGCATGTAGGGCCACGGTGGTCTTGCCGCTGGCCTCCGGGCCGTAAATCTCTACCACCCGGCCGCGCGGCAGGCCTTTGCCGCCAAGTGCCACGTCGAGGCTGATCGAGCCGGTGGGAATGCCCTGAATTTCCTGAATGCCGCCCTCGCCCAACTTCATGATCGCACCCTTGCCGTATTCCTTTTCAATCTGGGCGATGGCGTTTTTGAGTTCCTTGTCGTGGGTTTCGGCCATGGTTTGGGTTCTCGTGCTGGGATTATGGGGTAGTGAACGTTTGTTAATCTACCGGAAAGATCGGCAAAAGCCAAGGTCGGCAGCGAAAATTCTGGGCGGATGATAGGGAAGCGTCAATTCAGGCAATGGAAAAATCGGTAGATTTTATGAGCCCACGGATGAACACGGATTTCATAACACAGATAAACACAGATCAGAAAAAACAAAGACGAGAACAAGAAAACTACGCATATTGATTGATGATCTGATTTCTTATCCGTGTAAATCCGTGTTACGAAGTCCGTGTTCATCCGTGGGCATCTTAAACCGATCTTCCCTTAAACAATTGCCGGTTCAGTACTGGATCGCGCTCAGTGAACGGCCCATCGGACGAATCTTTCGTCAGGCAGCGGATGTACATTTCCAGCTTCGCGTCCAGATCGTCGGCGTGGTGCAAAATCAACGACTCGGGGATCAGCGGTAACCGCGGCGAGCCCCACTCCGGCAAGTTGAGATGCGAGATGACCAGGTGCTCGAGCAGTTGCAACAGCTCTGGATTCAGGCCCTCGATCTCTTTCGCGGCATCGCGGATGAGATCGCGGCCGAGGAACAGGTGGCCGAACAGCCGGCCCGGCACCGTTTGCTGCGCCGGGATGCCGTCGTCGAACTCCGACACGCGGCCGATGTCGTGAAGGATCGCCCCGGCCAGAAGGACATCGCGGTTCAGCGGCGGTTTCAATTCCGGGTAATGCTGCACATAGCGATCGGCCAGCAGCAGGCAACTCCGCGTGACCGATAGCGTGTGCTCGATCCAGCCGCCGGCAAACGGAAAAAAATGCCGCTGCGTAGCCGGGATGCGTTTGAGCCGCTCCGCATTGCGTTCGAGCAGCGAGAGCACGAGGGCGCGAAGCCATTCGTCGAGGATAAGCGTCTCCGCCATCTTGCAGAGTTCCTCGAACATTTCCTCCGGATTGAAGCGCGAGCTTGCGACAAAGTCCAGCGGCTCGAAGCCGTCGGCCCGATCCTCGTCATTCACGGGCCGGATCTGCTGAATATCCAGTTGCGGCCCGTAACGCTCGTGCAGGCCAAAGATGGCCCGAATCTTGAAGCATTGGCCTTCCTTCCATTCCGTTTCGCATTGCTGGTACCACTCGCCGTCGCCCCAGACCATGAATGATGCCGTGCGCACCTTGTCGCGAAACCGGCAGGTGAAGTATGGCTTTCCCTCACGCGTAGCACCCTTGCTGCGCTCGGCGAGCAAAGCAAAGAAATCCGCCTGCTGGCCAGGTTCCAGCTCGCCAAGGCGCAAAATCGGCGGCTTGCTGCGGGGCATGGGGGTAACCAAGTTATGGACCGCGCTGGGTTTCGGAGTTGAGGATAGTCCGAACAAGCGCTCAAGGCAAACAAAAACATTTTGTAGAGTGTGCATGGAGATATCGAATCGGGAAGCACGTTACCTGCGCGGTCAAAGCGAGATGCCTAATAGCCAACTTAAGTGAAGGTTCGTTCAAACAACTCCTTCGACCAGGGATTGCCGTACGGTCCCACTTTTTCAATTGCCTTGCTGTAGCCGCGTTTTTCGCCGTTCAGAATGAACGCTAAGGGAGCATCATCCCGTAAGACCGCAACTGACTCTCCATCATCCGACCACAATAGCGACCAGCTGAATTTACCTGGGGCGGAACAAATTGCTTCTGTTGATGCGAAGCCGACGCAAAGGGGTGGCTGGGTCCCCCGATATTCTTGAACCCGCTCTGGATCAATTGGGTTGCCATGATTAAAGACAAAGGCATCTGCAGCAATTGGTGCGCTTGTCGCGCTATCTGCAGCGGGTTCGGTGAGGTAAAGCCATGCCGAACACCCGTCATCGTCTATCCAGCAATGCCGACGAGACAAATTGTGGAATTCGGCCAAGTCCGGCGCGCGATCAGATGCCATGCTTCTAATCCCCGTAAAGCCCGTCACCTTCGCCAATCGCATTCCCTCGCCTTCGCCACTTCCCTCATGCGCGGCTCTGACAGCCTTATTTCCACGCCAAATCCGCCGGTTTCACGCCCTTCGTGTAGCCGTTGCCCCGGAAGGAGCTCGGCTTGTATTCGCCGACAATATCGACCTTCGATTTCTCCGCGATCTTGTCGTCCATGCCGAGCGTCCAGTAGCAGGCATTCACCAGCAGCCGGCGCAGGCCTTCGCTTTGCAGGTCTTGCGAGGCGCCCATCGTGGTAGTGAAGACCTTACTGGTGTTGCCTTTCTCGCCCTTGTAGGTCTTGGTCCAGGCCACTGGCATCATCGGGTCGTTTTGCTTGCCTTCCACTGGCTTGTCATCGGGTTTCATGCCTTCAAGCACCTGGCCCAGGACCAGCGGCTGGCTATCGCCGGGCAGCGGAATGTGCACCGTATATACGTCCGTCGGCCCCCAGATGTCGCCGTCTTTGATGCCGCGCAGAATCGGATGCTTCGCCATATCCGGAACGATGATCCCGCGTGTGCTCTGCGAGCCGTGCTTGCCGTGGTGGTTGACCCACGTTTCCCCGAGAATCTCGCGGCCAAAGCCGCCGTTCCAACTACTGTCCTTGCCCCTGTAGTTCCAGCTGTAGTTAATGAAGGTTTTGCCCGCTGGAAAATTGAAGGCGTGCGTGGCCGTGCGCATGCCAATGATCGGCTTGCCGGCCTGGATGTATTCCACAATCGGCTTCATCTGCTCATCGGGCAGGTTGCGAAAGCGCGTGAAGATGATCATCAGGTCGGCGGTTTTCAGCGCATCGAGGCCAGGGATATTGTCGTTTTGATTCGGATTGATCGTGCCATCCTTCTTGTCGATGGCGAACAGCACCGTGCACTTGAAGCCGTGGTGCTTGGCGAGTATTTGGCCCAGCTGCGGCAGGGCTTCTTCGGAGCGATATTCCTCATCACCGCTGATGAGCACAATGTGTTTGCCCTTGCCCGGACCATCTGTGCCTTCGTAGACCACCCAGGGGTCTTGAGCGCGCAGCGGCACGAAGGTAGATAAAGCAAATGCCAAAGCCAGGGCCTGCCAATAGTAAATTCGCATGACCATTCCCCGCAAAACTTGGTAGGGGTTGTACCGCCTATTGGTCTTATAGTCTATTGACTCCTGACCGCTGACTCCCGATTCCTGGTGTAACTATGTCCCGCCCCCGCGTATTTGTCTCCCGCCGCATTCCCGATGCCGGGCTAAAGCGCATCGTGGCCGCGACCGATGCGGAAGTCTGGCCCGAGCAATTGCCGCCGCCCTACGAGGTGCTGCGCAAGAAGATCGCCGACTGCGATGGGCTGGTGTCTTTGCTGACCGATCGCATTGACGGCAACTTGTTCGATGCTGCGCCGAAGTTGAAAGTCGTGAGCAACTTCGCGGTGGGCTTCAATAACGTCGATGTGCCGGCAGCCACCGCGCGCGGAATCTGCGTCGGCAACACTCCGGGAGCGCTCACCGACGCCACCGCCGATCTCGCGTTTGCGCTACTTCTGGCCGCCGCCCGCCGCGTCGTCGAGAGCGCGATCGATGCCCGGGCCGGCAAATGGAAGACCTGGGAGCCGCTCGGTTACCTCGGCGTTGATCTCGCTGGCAAAACGCTCGGCATCGCCGGCATGGGCCGCATCGGCTACGCCATGGCGAAGCGTGCCCGCGGCGGCTGGGACATGAATATCATTTATTACGACGAAGTCGCGAATCCAAAGGCCGAGGCTGATCTTAAGGCTCGCCGCGTGGATTTCGACACGCTGTTGCGCGAAAGCGATTTCATTTCGGTGCATGCCGCGCTGACCGACAGTTCCAGGGGCATGTTTAGCACCAAGGAATTCGCCAAGATGAAGCGCACCGCCGTGTTCATCAATTCGGCCCGTGGGCCGTTGGTCGATCAGAAAGCGCTGGTCGAAGCGTTAAAATCCGCCACGATTTTCGCCGCCGGAGTCGATGTCACCGATCCGGAACCGCCCGATCCGAACGATCCGTTTCTCCATTTGCCGAATGCCGTAGTCGCCCCGCACATTGCCAGCGCCACGCACAGCACGCGTGACGGCATGGCCGAGATTTGTGCCGATAACCTCATCGCCGGTGTCACCGGTCAGCCGCTGCCGGCCTGGGTCAACCCCGATGTTGGCCCGCAAAGGCGAAAGTGACAAAAGACAAGCCGGTCGCCATGTGGTATGATTGTCCGTCCGGCTAATGCGGAGTAGATTGGTTAGAATAGGCTGATTATCTGCCCACGCAGTTCGTTGGCATCGAGGATCGACATGAGCCGCACCGAAAAGACGACCGAACCGTTGCTGGTCAAGGTATTGCGCACTTTCGGCGAGCCACGGTTTCACACCGACAGCGAATTGACTGCCCTGGCCTATGGCCGCGATGCTTCGCTTTGGTCCATTGAGGAAGCCGGGTGGCTGCGGCAATGGCAAGGCGATGGCCGGCAGGTGAAGCAGCTGTTTGTAAGCGACCTCGATACCTTGTGGGTTTTCAGCGCCGACGCCACCTGGCTCGCCTCCGCCAGCGACGATCTCACGATTTGGGAAAGCGCTACCGGTAGCCAGTTTGCCACCATTCAACAGCTTTCGTGGGTGACCGCGATGGCGTTCTCGCCCGACAAGAAGCTGATTGCAACCGGGCATGACGATGGCCGAGTGCAAATCTGGGAAACGGAAACGCAGGAACTTCGCCTGGCGTTGCGCGAGCACAAGGCGGCTATTTCCGCACTAGCCTTCAGCCCCAACGGCGACCGCCTGGCCATCGCCGGCGAAGACCGCCTCATTCAAATAGTCGATTTTACGAGCAAGAAGCGGGTGCAAACGCTGGCCGGGCACACCGACCGCATTCCGGGCCTGGCCTGGCATGCCGATGGCAACTTGTTGGCTTCGGCGGGTTGGGATACGACCGCCCGGCTCTGGGACACGAACTCCGGTCAGCCGATCCTCTTGCTGAATAGTCACTCCGACCAGGTGCAATGCCTCGCCTTTAGCCCGGATGGGTCGCTGCTTGCGGTGGCCGATTCCGATCACGTGATTCACGTTTGGGATAAGCCCACCAGCGGCAAGACGTTGCACGTGCTGCATGGTCACACCGACGATATTCGCTTCCTGACTTTTAGCCCTGATGGCAGCCGGCTTGCTTCCGCGGGCAACGATCAATCCATTCATATTTGGGATCCGCGCGCCGGAAAACTTTTGGCCGGGCAGAATGCACAAACGAAATACGCGATCAGCGCCTCGAATACCAGGCTCGCCAGTACCTGTGGTGGAACCTGTTTGGAGGTCTGGGATCTCAGCAGCGGGAAAGAAGTGCAGCCGAGCGGCGCCGAGGTTCCTTACCTGCCCAAGCGCGATACCGAAATCGTGGACAAACAGTTTAATGCGGCCTTGCCCAGGCGCACGCTCATCCCCACCGGAATCGCGCTGAGCCCGAATGGCCGCTGGCTTATTGCCGGCGGTGAAGATTCGCTGATCCACCTATGGGAAATCGGCACGAGCAATCCACCGATCCAGCTGCGGGGCCACTGGGGCCCGGTCGGAGTCCAAACATTCTCGCCGGACTCCAGCTTCTTTGCCTCTGCGTGCGCGACCGATGGCACTTGCTGGGTGTGGAAGACAGAGACACGTGAGCCGTTCTTGCTCATCACCGAGGCGGTGGATGGCTGCTCGGTAGAGGCGGTGGCCTTTCATCCCAATTCGCGCTGGGTCGCTTGCGGCGGCATAGACTGGCTGCAAACCCGCGGCACCGATGGCGCCATCTGCCTGTGGGACTACGTGGACCGCAACCGGCTCTTTATTTTTGAAGGCGGCGTTGGCAGCCTGGCTTTTCACCCGAATGGCCGCTGGCTGGCCGGGGCGTCGCTGGATGAATTCGTGACGGTTTGGGATGTGACCGATTCGCAAGCGCCGCCGGTGCGTTTGCCCGGCCATCAGGAACGCGCTCGGGCGGTGAGCTTTAGCCCCAATGGCCGTTGGCTCCTTTCAGCCGGAGACGACCGCACGCTCCGACTTTGGGATGGTGAGACCTTCGAACTCCACGTAATTTGGCGCGTGGAAACCCCAGTGCGGGCGCTCGCTTTCTCACCTGATGGGCAGTTTCTCTTTACGGCCAATGCCAATACGACGTGCTCGCAGCTCGATTGGAAGTCGATGAGCGCTGAATAGAAACGCTTTTCTTCGCGCATTTGCCGAATTCAGGTAGCGGAATTCGCAAGGATTCCGAGGTGTGCATGTCGGAATTCTTGTGAATTCCGCTACCAATCATTCGTCAGCTCGCCGGCGGCGTCGTGGGTGGTGGCGGCGCAGGCGGAGTGGATTCTCCCGTGGGATTCGCGGGCGGTGTCGCCTTATCGTTCCGCAGCGTCGGCGCTTCCACCATCACCGGGCTTCCCGTCGCGGGCGGCGAGGTGACTGGCAGCGGCGTCGTCGGCGGCGCATAGGGCTCATACGCGGTAGTCTCTTCCGTATACACTTCATCCAGGTCGGTGTCGTCTACCTTCCGACGCATCAGCAAGTAGATCATCGTGCTCGCCGTCCAGAAGAAGCTGTAACCGAAGCCGAGCACGCACATGAACAACAGCGTGATCCAGAAGCCAACCAACGCCGCGCCAATTTTGTTCGTCAAATAGAAGGTGTCAAGCCATTCATCATATTCGGCTTGCGCCCGGGCTTTGCCGCGCAAGGTCATGAGGCGATCGATTTCGGCGCTGTCCATACCGCGTCGGCGCAGCGCGGCTTCTTCTTCCTCCAGCCTCGCTAGCGCCTCGCCTTCGCTGTCCTTCAGCAGCAACGGACGCCAGCCGAATGATTTGGGCGTGTCGATGAAGAGAAACTCCGGCTTGCGGTGGGCCGATTCAATGAACGGCGTGTTGGTAACCGCCCATTTTCCGAGATACACGGTCAGCGATCCCATGAAGCCGACGAAAAAAACGACCACAGCGCCATAGAAGATCGCGACCAGACAATACCACAAATAACTCCACGGCGACTGGTAGACATAGTTGTAAGAGCGGCTCAGCGCATCCAGCGTATCGCTGCCTTCCACGCTGATGGTCGGGTACATGAGCGGGTAACCGACCAAGCCCACGAGTAAGAGGGCCATGCCCAGGCCGAACAGAATCATGATCGGCCAGAGGATGCCGCTCCAAAAATCCCCAAAGCCCGGAATCAGGTGCAAGAGGCCAAAGAGGATCGAAAACACCACGATCAGCGCGATCAGGCCGATCGGCACTAATGGTGCACAGAGGTAAGACCAGTAGCGCGCTAACGTAAAACGAAATGCCTCGGGAATGGTTACCGGATCTTTGCCGGCCAATTCCACCGAGGCCATGCGCGTAATCATCCCGCCGAAGAGCGCCCACGTCACCAGCGTCCAGAGCAAAACGAGCAACAAATAGATGCGGGTATAGGTCCCGTTCTTCACGTTGAGCAATTGAATGATGGGGTACAGAAACTTCACCAGGGGCTCGATCAGGACCGGCACTTCGGTGGTCAGAAACCAGTCGCCAAAGCGGCCGTGGTCCCACGGTTGCTCCACCTGTCCAGTGACCAGTTGATACGGATTCGGCCCACGGTCTTCGTCCCATGGCATCGTCCGCATCCGGCCCCCCCACGCTCGCGCCGTCGTGCCATTGGAATAAGCAACCTCGGCGAACCCCGAACCCGCCAGCATGTGCAGCTGCAGCCAGCGCTCCGCATGACCGTCGTAATCGCGTTTTTTCTCGGCCACGCGCTGCGCGTAAAGATCGTCGATCTCTTTCTCGTTCTTGCTGGAGTACCGTTTCGCCAGCGCGGTCTTGCTGGGAACTTCATCGACATAATTGGTGAGGACCGGTTGCGGCCAAAAGAAGTAAAACAACCACGAAAAGAACCACCACCCGCAACTCATCACGAGAATGCCAACGGCAGCGAGAAGGAGTTTCTTGGGGTCGAGCGCGACGCGGAAGGTGCGAAACAGTTCGAGCCAGGGTAGTCGGTCGCGGAGAGTGGGCGTATGCGCGTCAAAACGGTCATCGGCCATGCCATGCTCCTTAGTCGCCGCAAGTCGATGCGGTCCGTCACTGAACCAATCGATCTCAGGGTTTTATGGAGTGGGCATTATAGAAATGGATAGAGCATTCGCCAGCGGTGCCGAAGCAACAAAAAGGCCCGCCGACAGGTGCCAGCGGGCCATCTCCCGAAACCGTGATCCGTCCGGCGAATCGCCCTACCAGGTAAAGGTCACGCCGCCGTGGATGGCATCCATGTAGCGAATCGCGATCCGCTCAAAGATCGGGTGCGTGATGTTAAACAATCCAGCAAACGGTTGACCGGCCGCCGTGTTGGTGAAGTTGTTAAAGTTGTTGAAGTCGAAGGAAACCGGGTACGGGTTGCTGACCGTGTTCAGGAACATCATGAAGTCCCAGCCGAGGCGGAACTGGATGCCGCGCGTCGGATACCAGGTCAGGTCGATCTTGCCTTCGGTTTCCGGAGCAAAGCTGTACTCCACCATCTGCTTCTTCGCCTCGGTAGAGCGGTCGGCGAGGCTGTACGTGGCACGTTCCTTCACGATATCCAGCATGGCCGCCTGGTCGATCGCAAGCTCAATCGCGAACCCCTTACCCAGGTAGAACTCCTGGCCGGCGCCAATGAACGGGCCGTACATGCGGTTCGATACGATGTTGTTATAAATCGCATGGTCGGCGGCGGTGGCATTACCGGCGAAGTCACGCGCAACCGTGTCCCACCGGAAGTTCTCCCAGATCCAGGAGAAGCGATAGCCGACGTACACGTTGGTGCGGCTGACGTCGCTGGTTAACACCGGGTAGCGGCCCAGGATGTTGCCTTCATTGTAGCGTTGGGTGTATTGTTCCGTCATGCTGCTGGCGGCATTCCAGATGCCGTAGGTCGCGCCCGGGTTGCCGACACCCAGCCGCGAGGCGGGGCCGGCATACTGGATGGGGAAATTGACCACCGGCGAGAACAGGAACGTGTCCGCCAGGACGGGACCCACCGCGAAGCCGGGTGGAATCGAGTCGGCGCCAGCGGTGTATTTCACCGAGAAGATCTGGGTCCAGTTCGCTTCCACGGCCCAGCCATTCTCAAACCGGTAGCCGAGGGTAAGCTCGTAGCCCGGACCGTAGGTCCAGTCGGTGGCCAGCTGGTTGACATTCAGGGCCTCAGCGCCGGAGCCGAGGAAGGCGCCCGGAGGGCCGGGCGGGCCCGGGTTGAACACCACCGTGGTGCCCACGATGATGAACGAACCGCCCAGGTCGCGTTGCACGCTGCCATCGACATCGACAAAGCCGCGCACCGCTAGTGGCTGATTGCCGATCGTTTTGGTCATGCGCAGCATTTTGTATTCGAGTGCGGTGTAGAAGCCGCCATCTTCGGGCCGGTTACTCGAAAGCGGCAGCGGAAAGAGCGGCGCATCCCGCCCGCCGACATCGAGCCCGTTTGGAAACTGAGCTCGACCGACCGCAGGCGCAAACGCCAACGCCAATCCCCCCGTGAGCACGAGCGCTATCCAGCCAGCTCTCGTTTGCATTGGACTGATCTCCTCTCCCTGACGTTCGACGCCTATCCTGTCGCCCGTGCCTCTTAACCCCCCGAGGCCCGGTTACGCGGCATGGCCGAAGAGGGGCAACGTCGCGGCCCCGGTTCGGTGTTTGGCTCGATACTCCCCCTTGAGAGGGGCGGACCATAACAACCGCGTCCGTATTGTCAAGAGTGGATTCGGGAGAACCCATTCACGTTCACCACCCATACTTTCGGCTCAACTGCACTATTTACTACAGTCCGATTTTCGCGATTTTCCGTTACGGACTGCAGAAATTTCCCCAGAGATAGGACCGGAGCAACCAGCACTTGCGCCATTTCCCTAAAACTCAACCCAGCTTCTCCAGTCGCGGCGCCAAGCTTTACTCTGGCGGCCGACCGCTTATAAATTTTGGCAACGGTTTTTCTCCGGGGTTTAATTCAAGGAGAACTGTCGTGTCGCCCAACCACGATTCCGACGCTCGTCCGGCTTTGCACCGCCGCGATTTTGCCCAAGCCGCGTTACTGGCTGGGATCGCCGCGGCAGCCGCTGCATCTCGCGCGTCTGCCGATGATCCCAAACCTGAAGAAAAGATTACGCTGGCCAAGGCGGTCGAAGCGGTGGTGCGGCAGCGCTTTGGCGAGCATTTAACCGAAGACCAGATCAAGAGCGTCGTGCAACGGGCCCAGGGCCGCTTTTCTTCGCGACCCAAGCAAGAGACCTCGCTGAAAAACAGCGATGAGCCGGCCTTCATGTTTCAAGCCGACATTTAATCCTCCTTGCGGATACTGCCATGCCCGAAATCAGCGATAACATTCTGTTCGCCCCAATCCGCGAGCAGGCCAGCCAAATCAAAGAGCGCAAGTTGTCGCCCGTGGAATTGACGAAGGCTTATCTCGATCGCCTGGACCGCTACGGCGAGAAGCTCGGCGCCGTAGTCACCATCACGCGCGAATTGGCGCTCCGGCAAGCAAAGGAGGCGGAGCAGGAAATCCTGATGGGTAATTATCGCGGCCTGCTCCACGGCATTCCGTACGGCGCAAAAGACCTGCTGGCGACCAAGGGAATTCCCACTACCTGGGGCGCGGAGCCGTATCGAAACCAGAAATTTGACTATGACGCGACCGTCGTTGCCAAGTTGCGGGCAGCCGGCGCTATTCTCGTGGCGAAACTGGCCATGGTGGAGCTGGCAGGGGCGTTTGGGTATGGAAAAGCCGATGCCTCGTTCACTGGTCCCGGCCGCACGCCGTGGAACCTCGATTATTGGTCTGGTGGATCTTCCGCAGGCTCTGGAGCCGCGACTGCGGCCGGCCTGGTCTCGTTCGCCATTGGTTCGGAGACCTCGGGTTCCATCATCACGCCGGCCGCCTATTGCGGAATCGCCGGATTAAGGCCAACGTACGGCAGGGTGAGCCGCTATGGGGCGATGGCCTTGTGTTGGACCATGGACAAACTTGGACCCATGGCCCGCTCGGCCGATTGTTGCGGCATTGTGCTCGCAGCGATTGCCGGCAAAGACCCGAACGATGCTTCCTCCCTCAGTAAGCCGTTTTCGTTCCCCGAGCCCGAGGAAAAAAAGAAATACAAAATGGGGATTTTGAAGAATTCCACCGCGAACATTCAAAAAGAAGTTCGGCAGAATTTCGAGGAATCGCTTAAGGTCCTGGGCCAGTTCTGTGAGTTCGTGGAAGACCTGGAGTTACCCAAGTTACCATTCGGCTCGGTGGTGGGCACTATCGTAAATGCCGAAGGGGCCGCGGCCTTTCGCGATCTGCTCGAGAGCGGCAAAGTGAAGGAATTGCGAGCTGCCAATGACAAGTGGGGCGGCTACGCCGGCCTGCTGTTGCCCGCGGTGGATTATCTCGACGCCATGCGCTGGCGCGGGCCCATGAAGCGGGAAATGGACAAGTTATATGCGCCCTTCGATGCCATCGTGTCCCCCGCGCGCGGGACGGTAGCCCTGCCCATCGATCGCGATTTCTCCCGGGCTTACCCAGGCACGGGCGGCGGCACTGCGATCATTCCCGCCGGCAATGCCGTGGGACAACCGGCCCTGTCGATCCCCAACGGCTTCGGCCTCAACGATCTTCCGACCGGCATCCAATTCACCGGCCGCGCTTGGAGCGAGGCTAGGCTCATCGCCATTGCGCACGCCTACCAGGAACGCACCGACTGGCACAAGAAACGGCCGCCATTTCCAGGGAAGGGATGATGCGTCCGAATCCATGGACAGGTTGCGGCGTCTAAAAAACATGGGCGAACCCGGCGGTGAGTCCGGGATTCGCCTCAGAGTTGTTCCAACCGCTGTTCGCGCCAACGCCATCGTTCAGTATCATATACTGCCGTGATTTCCGCCCGCCTTCCGAGGAGTTGAACGCATGCAAACCACACCATCCGGGAATGCCCGCTCTTTCTCGCCTCGTGTTGGCTTGATGCTGCTCATGTTTTCCATCCTCGCTCTTTTGGGCATTTTCGCATACCAGAATTGGTGGTCGCCGAGTCCAATCCCATCCGGCATGTTGTTTGGTCGCTCGGCGCACGCCCAAGAACCGAGCCAGCGGATCAAGGCGCCGGAACTCGAAGGCGGCGTGGCCTGGATCAACACGGCCGGCCCGATCCAAATTCACCGTGACCTGAAAGGCAAAATCGTCGTTCTCGATTTCTGGACTTTCTGCTGCATCAACTGCATTCACACGCTTCCCGATCTCGCCAAAATCGAAAAGAAATACGAAAAGGAAGTCGTCGTCATCGGTGTGCATGCGGCCAAGTTCGACAATGAAAAGAACACCGAAGCAATCCGCAAGGCCGTGTTGCGTTACCAGATCAAGCACCCGGTGGTCAATGATGCCAACATGAAAATCTGGGACGCGTACGGCTGCCAATCATGGCCCACGCTGGCTGTAATTGACCCGGAAGGCAACTTCGTGGGTGTGACTTCGGGGGAAGGACAATATGATTTGCTTGATCGGGTCATCCAGAAATTGATTGACGAACACACCAAGAAGAAGACGCTCAACACGCAGCCAATCCGCTTCGACCTGGCCAAGTTCCGCGACAAACCCGATACGCCGTTGTACTTCCCCGGCAAGATCCTGGCCGACGAGAAGTCGAACCGGCTATTTATCGCCGATAGCACGCATCACCGCATCGTGATCACCGACCTGGACGGCAACAAAATCGCGATCGCCGGAACCGGCGAACCCGGCCGCGTCGACGGCCCGTTCGAGAAAGCTCAATTTGATGACCCGCAAGGGATGGCACTTAAGGATGAGATTCTGTACGTGGCCGACCGGCGCAATCACATGCTCCGGGCGTTAGACTTGAAAGCGAAAACCGTGAAGGTGATTGCCGGAACTGGCGAACAGGATCGCAGCAACCGGGATCTCGGCGGCCCGGCGCTCAAGACCGGCATGAACAGCCCGTGGGACCTGTTGCTCTCGCCGAACGGCAAGTCGCTTTACATCGCCATGGCGGGCAATCACCAGATTTGGACTTACGACTTTGCCGAAGAACGGCTTGATCCGTATGCCGGCGACGGCATGGAGAATATCGAAGACGGTTCGCTGCTTTCCGCGCACTTTGCGCAGCCGAGCGGCCTGACCACCGACGGCAAGACGCTCTTTGTAGCCGACAGCGAGGTAAGCGCCATTCGGGCCGTGGGCATAGGCGGCAAAGGCAGCGTGAGCACGCTGGTGGGCAAGGGCCTGTTCCAGTTCGGCGACAAGGACGGCGTGGGCAACGACGTGCGGCTCCAGCATGCCCTCGGCGTGCTGTACCTCAACGGGCTGCTGTATGTGGCCGACACGTACAACAGCAAGCTGAAAACTCTTGATCCGAAAACCCGCGAGTGCCACACCTATTTGGGCGGCAATTCCGGCGGCTGGCTCGACGGCCCGCTGTTCAACGAACCGGCCGGCCTCAGCTACGCCAAGGGTAAAATCTATGTGGCCGACACCAACGCCCACCGCATCCGCGTGGTCGATGTGAAAACCAAGGCGGTGACAACCCTCGCGCTCCAGGGTGTGCCGCCGGTGGTCGTGAAGTAATCTTGCGGCAGGTGAGGCAGAGGAGCCTTGAAGACTGAACGTAGAACGGAATTTATTCCGTTCGAGCCTTTGGTAGAACGGAATAAATTCCGTTCTACGTTGGCAGGCCGCTACTTTGAAGCTGACTTTTCGTCGCAAGCGGATTTGCAGGAAGAAGGAGTCTCCATCATGAAGATGACTTATACGCTGGCAGTCGGCCTACTCGGTTCGAGCATAGCGTTCGCCCAACCGCTTGGCTTCAAGGACGTGGTCAAGCGCGTGGAAGCAAAGCTGGAACCGGCGACCGCCAAGCGCGGCGAAACCGTGAAATGGGTGCTTACCATCGAGCTGATCCCCGACTGGCATACCTACCCGACGAAGCAAAAAGACGTCGATTTCATCTCCTTTACGAACAAGTATAAATTCCCGAAATCGGCCGACATTGTTTTTGTGGGCGACCTGCGGGAACCGAAGCCGGCCGTGCAAAAGGAAAAGGAAGGCGACCTGTTGGTCCTGGAAGGAAAGGTCGTCATCGAGCACGACCTGGTAATCAGTCACAATGTCAAACCTGGAAAGTACTCCATTAAGATTCCAGCGCGCATCACAGCTTGCAACAAGGACACCTGTCTGAAGCCGGAAGACATTATGCTGGAAACAACGATCACCGTCAGCGACGCCCCGCCGGTGCCGGTGGAAGCGAAGTACAAGAAAGAAGTCGAGGCGGCCGGGAAGTGAGATCGGCGAACCGGGAGCGTGAGCGACCGGGGAATGGGAGTTGGAGACACATGATGAAGGCAGTGCGGATCTTGGTAACTGCGTGCGTGGCGAGCCTAACTTTATTGGTTACCTCGCCGTGCTCAGTTGACGCCCAATCCAGCTTCAAAGACGTCGTTCCCGAAACCACGCTATCGCTAAGCAAAAATACCGCGCGACGTGGGGAAACGCTCACTTGGACGTTTTCAATGACGGTGATCGATGGTTGGCACACTTACCCAACCAAGCAGACGAATCCTGCCGCGCAAGAAGTGCACACCGAATTCACATTTCCGAAGCCTGGCGACGTGATTTTCGTGGACGACATCGTTGAGCCTGCCTCAGTGCCCACAAATGACAAAGGAATGTTGATTCTTGAAGTGTTCGGCGTTGCCAAATGGGAACGAAAGCTCGTCGTCAATCCAAATGCTCCACCTGGAAAAGTGAAGATTGCCGTAAGCGCCGATCTGATGGCTTGCCAAGAGAACTGCTTCTTCGACCGCCCTACGCTTACAACTGAATTAACCATTAGCGACGAACCGCCCGTGCCCGTGGAGGCTAAGTACAAGGACGACGTGGAAAAAATGTTGTCGGCTCCTGCCGAGCCGCCTTCGCCTGGCTCGGGCCAGCAAGGAGCTAAGAACCCAGTTGTCGAATCACCAGTTCGCTCGCAGGGCGCGGAGTCCAAGAGCTCGGCGATTGTGCCGCCCGCAACGTCGCTGGAAGAGCACAAGGCTAATTTGGACAAACTGCGCCAAGAATTGATTGTCGAGAAGCCGTCGGAGAAAAGCTCGTCCAGTGATCTTTGGTCATTTTTGCTGACTGCAGCCGTTTGGGGTGCAATCACACTCGTCACGCCATGCGTCTTTCCCATGATTCCGATCACCGTTAGCTACTTTCTCAAACAATCCGAGCGCGAGCATCACCGGCCGCTGCAAACCGCGCTGATATATTGCGGCACGATTATAGTGGTTTTGAGCGTGGCGGCGTGGGCCTTGTTGACCGTTTTTCGGGCAATGAGCGTCAACCCCTACACGAACATCTTCATGGGCGGGCTGTTTCTCGTCTTTGCATTTAGTCTATTCGGTTTATATGAATTGACGTTGCCGCAGAGCATAACGAAATTTACCTCGGCCCGTGAGGGGCGGAGCGGATGGGTCGGGACCGTCTTCATGGCGCTGACATTCACGGTGGTAAGTTTTTCATGTGTCGCGCCATTCCTCGGAGGTTTCGGTGGTACTACGTCGGCTGGCCGCTCCAATTTCGAACAGTTGCTGGGAGCTGTGGTTTTTGCCACGGTTTTCGCGGCTCCGTTTTTCCTTCTGGCCTTGTTCCCGAGCTTGATCAAAAAACTGCCAAAGAGCGGCTCTTGGCTCAACACCGTCAAGGTGGTTATGGGTTTTTTAGAATTGGCTGCGGCACTAAAGTTTTTTCGTACAGCCGAGTTAGGTTGGGGAGTTCCCTCCTATTTCACTTACGACGTCGTCATGGGGATTTGGGTCGCGATCGCCGTGGTTTGCGGCCTTTACTTGCTGAATCTATTTCGATTTGGCCATGACGACGCCGAGCAGCATATTGGCGTGGTGCGGGCCTTGATTGGCGTGGGTTTCATTAGCCTAGGAATCTATCTCACTCCGTCGTTGTTCAAGAACTCGCAAGGCGAAAACCAACGGCCAGGGGGCGTCGTGTATTCCTGGATTGATTCTTTCCTGCTGCCGGAGCCAAATGAAAGTGATTTGCCCTGGTCGGCTAACCTATATGGGACGGTGGCGGAAGCGCGCAAGGAATTGGAACGAACAGGAAAACCACAGTTTGTGTTTCTCGATAACACCGGCATCACCTGTACCAACTGTAAATACAACGAACGCACCGTGTTCACACGCGGAGAGATTCACAAGCTGTTTGCGGACTATCGACTGGTTCAACATTACACCGATTGGGTACCGGACCAGTTCTATCAAACGAAAGTGGAAAAAAGTTACCGAGCCCGTGAGGCCGACATGAATAAGGCGTTTGAGAAAGAAATGTTCGGCACCGAACAACTGCCTCTCTACGTGACCATGGAAGTCACCAAAGACAAAGTTTATGTCCGCGGCATCTACCAGGAAGGCAAAATCAACGACGTCAACGCCTTCGCCGATTTCCTGCGCAAGTCCACCAAGCCACGCGCCGCCAAGTGATGAGTTCGTAGCACCGCCTTCAGGCGGCATTCGAGGTCGCGGCACCGCCTGATGATCTTTGATTATTTATTTGGAGTTTCATGGCTGGTTTTTACGCCGAAGGCGTTGCATCACATAGCCCAGGGTTGCCGCGCAGCGGCTACCCTGGGAAAGAAGCGGCCCCGATAGTGGTACCCCGAAGGGGTTCCATCGGAATGCCGGCCGCTCCGGATGCAACCCCTTCGGGGTAGGCATGGGGCGGTTGTCGTTCCCCAGGGTAGCCGCGAAGCGCGGCAACCCTGGGCTATGATATCGAACCCCTTCGGGGTTCCGAAAGCAATATCCGCATCCCCTCAAATCATAACTCCAAATAAATCAGCAAACCTCATCAGGCGGTACTACAAACTCAATCTCGCCTTTTCATATCATTCCCTCTGTCGCAACCCGTGTTGCCGCCGAGGCTGCTCGCATGTCCAGCGCCGTGGAAACAGATACCACCCTGCTGCGCCTGGCCGTCGAAGGCATGGTGCCGGTGCTGAATGGCTGCGCGGCGGCGCTGGCCGGCGGGCGGGGTGGAGCGGAGAAAGCCATCAACTACTTCGGCTCGCGGATCGTCGAGCGCTGGCAGCAGTGGTTCCAGGGCCAGCCGGAGTCGGAGCGCTTGAGGGCACTCGGTGCAATCGCGGAGCTTTCCGATGAGCAGGCCCGCAATCAAGCGGAGGCCTTGCTGAAGGAAATGGCCCCGCAGACCGATGCGGCCGATCTTTCCATTGCTCTCGAATATCTCGCGGCGTTACCGCGCACCGTGAACCGCGTGCTGCTCTTCGATTCCGCCACGCGGCAGCATTCTGCTTCGATTTCGCTCTCCTTCAGTGAGCCGCAGGCGCTCATGCAACTGTTGCCGGTGGACGTGCCGCCGTATGCGGCGCCAGCGGAGTTGCCCGGCACCCCGTACCGCCTCGAACGGCTGCTGGGCATGGGCGGCTTCGGGGCGGTCTACCGCGCCTCGGCCACGGGAC
>Ga0070732_10000527_pt1 | contig 23852 bp, 21 predicted proteins | sample Coa_R1_5_FD_66449 | JGI IMG/M metagenome (GOLD analysis project Ga0070732, IMG submission 66449) | Surface soil microbial communities from Centralia Pennsylvania, which are recovering from an underground coalmine fire - Coalmine... | ecosystem: Environmental > Terrestrial > Soil > Unclassified ... | reverse complement strand
TGATCGAAGCGCTCGCTTACATCCGCACGTTTCACGATCGCCGCACGGTCATCAAGCTGGGCGGCAGTGTCCTGGAAGAACCCGGCGCGCTGCGCACCATGCTGCAGGACGTCGTTTTCATGGCCGCGGTGGGCATGCGGCCAGTACTCGTTCATGGCGGCGGCAAACCGATCGACCGGGCGATGGCCGCATCCGGCCTGCAGCCCCGCAAGATCCAGGGCCGGCGTTATACAGATGAAGCCACGCTCGAGATCGTCGTCCAGATTCTCTGCCATGAAATCAATGCCGAGATCGTCTCGCTTATTCGCCAGTTGAGCGGCCGCGCGGTCGGTTTGCATTCCGGGTCGATGCAGGCATTGTTTGGCGAAAAGTTGCTTTTACCAGGCGAAAAGGGGGAACTTATCGACCTCGGCCGCGTGGGCAAGGTGACGCGCGTCGATCGCGGACTAATCGATGACTTTTGCGCCGGCGGCGTGGTTCCGGTTATTCCCTGCGTCGCGATTGATGCGGACGGTAAGTGGCTCAATGTGAATGCGGACACCGCGGCGGCTGCCGTCGCCGCGAGCCTGAATGCTGAGAAGTTAATGTTCCTGAGCGATACGCCGGGTATCCTTGCGGACCGCGCGAACCCCGCGTCCCTGCTGCCGTGTCTGGATGCCATGGATTGCACCCGCCTCATCCAACAAGGCGTCATCGACAGCGGCATGATCCCGAAAGTCGAAGCTTGTCTCGACGCGCTCCGGGCCGGCGTCCGCAAAACGCACCTGATCGACGGCCGGCTCAGGCATTCCTTGCTTCTCGAAATCTTCACGCACAAGGGCGTGGGCACCGAAATAACTCTTAAATAGTTAGTGGCGAGTAATGAGGGGTGAGTGGTCAACGCCGACCACTCACCCCTCACTACCCGCCACGCACCACTCACATGAATTCATCATCCGACGTAATCAGCCAATTCCAGAAATACGTAATCGGCAACTATACGCGCTACCCGGTGTGCCTGGTGCGCGGCGAAGGTTCGTTAGTGTGGGATGCCGAGGGCAAACGCTATCTCGATTTCTTTCCCGGTTGGGGCTGTAACCTGTTCGGCCATTGCCCCCCGCGCGTGGTTGAGGCGGTGCGTGAACAAGTCGGCCAATTGATCCACGTGCCGAACACCTGGTACATGGAGGCGCAAGGTCAACTGGGTCAGGCGCTCGTCGAGCGTGCCGGTTTCGATGGCAAGTGCTTCTTCTGCAACAGCGGCACCGAGGCGAATGAGGCAGCCATCAAGCTGGCCCGGCTCAACGGGCAGGCCGAAAAGCGCTACAAGATCGTTACCATGCTCAACAGCTTCCATGGGCGAACCATGGGAGCACTGAGCGCCACAGCCCAACCGAAGTATCACCAGGGTGTCGAGCCCATGCTGGCCGGCTTTCGGTACGCGCCTTTCGGCGATCTCGACGCCGTCGCCAAGCTTATTGACAACGAAACCATCGCCATTATGCTCGAGCCCGTCCAGGGGGAAGGCGGCATCAATCTACCGCCGGCGGGATACCTGGAAGCGCTGCGCGAATTGGCTGACAAACACAAATTGCTATTGATTTTCGATGAAGTGCAATCCGGCATGGGCCGCACGGGTAAGTGGTATGCCTTCCAGAACTGGGAGGTGTCGCCGGATATTATCACGCTGGCAAAAGCGCTTGCCGGCGGTGTGGCCTGCGGCGGATTAATAGCGAAATCCAACGTGGCTGAGAAGCTCAAGCCCGGCACTCACGCGGCTACTTTCGGAGGGAACCCCATCGCGTGCCGGGCCGCGCTCGCCGCCATCGACACCATCGAAGCGGAAGGCTTGCTGGCCCGGGCCGGCTGGCTCGAGCAGCAATTCCGCACGCGGTTAGAAGCCCTCCAGGGCCGATCGAACCTGATTCGCGAAGTGCGCATCAAGGGGGCGATGATCGGCATCGAACTCGCTGTGCCCGGCGCCGGCATCGTCCAAAAATGCCTGGAACGCGGCCTGCTCATCAACTGCACGCACAACACAGTGCTGCGGTTGTTGCCGGCGCTGAATCTGCCCTATGATTTACTAGATGAAGGCTGCTCGGTCTTAGAGGACGTGGTGCTGAATTTCTCGGCGAGATGATTTCCCGGCGAGCTAAAGTTGTTTTGGCTCGCCGGTTTTCTTTTTCCCCAATGCGTGTGATAGCCATGCGGCATTTTCTCGATATTTCCAGTGTAAGTCGCGATGAACTGGTGTCTCTCCTTTTCGAGGCTCAGAAACTTAAAGCTGCCCATTTGCGGGGTGAAGCCAATAGCCTCTTAAGCCGCAAGCTTGTGGGTCTGATTTTCGAGAAACCGTCGTTGCGTACGCGCGTTAGCTTCGAGGCAGCAGTGATCCACCTCGGCGGCCGCAGCCTCTTCCTGCCGGCCCAGGAAGTGGGCCTGGGCTGGCGCGAATCGGTGCCGGATTTCGCCCGCACCATGAATCACTATGTCGATGCCCTCGTCCTGCGCGTGTTTAAGCATTCGACACTAATCGCCATGACGGATTGTTCCGAAGTGCCGATTATCAACGGCCTCTCCGACATCGCGCACCCATGCCAGACCACGGCTGACCTGCTGACAATGCAGGAGCTGTTTGGCGACTTAAAAGGCCGGACCGTCGTCTTCGTGGGCGATGGCAACAATGTGGCCCGGTCGCTGGCGCTGGGTTGCGGCACGCTCGGCATTCGTTTCCGTCTTGCGGCGCCGAAAGGGTACGGCTTCGACGACGCATTTCGCACCGCGTTCCGCAAACACTCGCCCAAGGGTTCGCTGGAATCGGTTATCGATCCGATTAAGGCTGTGCGCGATGCCGACATTATTTACGGCGACGTGTGGACCAGCATGGGCCAGGAAGATGAGCGCGAGAAACGGCTGCGCGATTTTGCGCATTACCAGATCAATGCGAAGCTATTGGCCGCGGCGCCGAAGCATGCCCGGGTGATGCACTGCCTGCCGGCGCACCGCGGCGAAGAAATCACCGACGAAGTGGTGGACGGCGACCGCAGCGTCGTCTTTCAACAAGCCGGCAACCGGCTGCACGCGCAGAAAGCGATCTTGGCGTGGCTGTTGACAAAATAGGTGTCAGGTGTCAGGAGTCAGGAATCATGCGGATCCTCCTGACCCCTGACCCCTGACCCCTGACTCCTGATTCCCGATCATGCGTTCCGACAACCGCAAACCCGATGAATTGCGTCCGCTGCGCTTTCAGCGGAAATATACCCGACACGCGCCCGGCAGCGTCTTGGTGCGCATGGGGCGCACCGTCGTCTTGTGTACTTGTTGTGTCGAGCTGGCCGTGCCGCCGTTCCTCGTCGGCAAGGGCCGGGGTTGGCTCACGGCCGAATACGGCATGCTTCCCGGTTCGACGGCCGGTCGCAAGCCGCGCGACAAGGGCGGTAAAGTGGATGGTCGCAGCGTCGAGATTCAGCGCTTGATCGGTCGCAGCTTAAGAGCGGTGGTTGATTTGTCCAAACTCGGCGAACGGACGCTCTGGCTCGATTGCGATGTGCTTGAAGCCGACGGCGGCACGCGCACCGCGTCCATCAATGGCGCCTACGTGGCGTTGATTGACGCGTTATCCACGCTCAAGAAAGTGATCGGCCCGGCGTCGAACGTCGTTACCGGCAGCGTCGCGGCCATCAGCGTTGGCATCTGCAATGGGCAGGAATGGCTCGACCTTTGTTACGAAGAAGACCGCGATGCCGAAGTCGATCTGAATCTCGTGATGACCGGCGACGGGCAGTTTATCGAAATACAGGGAACAGGCGAAGAAGCCACCTTCACACGCGCTCAGCTGGATCGATTACTGCACCTGGGCCAGCACGGCATTGAAAAGATCACCGTGGCCCAAAAGAAGGCACTCGGCCCGGCCTGGCCGTTCGCAAAGTAATTAAAGTAGTGAGACAACACGCCCGCCCCGCTCCAAATCTTCCGACAGCTGGCTTGACAGACCAGAAATCTCGCCGATAAAGTGATACAATTGTTTGGAATCGATGAATCTAAGCCCGTGATCGAGTCGGCAGCCAGCAAATAAGGAATTCGGGTGTGAAAGCCATAATCAGCGATATCCACAGCAATTTGGAGGCGCTGCAAGCTGTTCTGAAGGACATAGAATCGCAAAGCGTGACGGACATTTACTGCTTGGGCGACGTCGTTGGGTACGGCCCCAATCCGCGGGAGTGCATCGACCTGGTAATGAAGCATTGCCAGGTTGTCCTGCTGGGCAATCACGACCAGGGCGCCATGTTCGATCCCGAAGGTTTCAACCCTTCTGCCGAACGAGCCATTTTCTGGACCCGGCAACAGCTGGAATTGGCCGACGGCAACCGCCCGCAAAAGGAAAAACGCTGGGAGTTCCTGGCCGAACGGCCGCGCCAGCACCGCGAAGACGCGCACCTCTACGTTCACGGCTCGGCCCGCAATCCCTTGAATGAATACGTCTTTCCGGAAGACATTTACAATCAGCGGAAACTGGAGCGCATCTTCGCCCTGGTCGAGCGCTACTGTTTCCAGGGTCACACCCACGTGCCTGGGATATTTACCGAGAACTATCAGTTCCTGAGCCCGGAAGACGTCGACAGCAACTACAAGCTCGACGGCCACAAGACGCTGTGCAACGTGGGCGCCGTCGGCCAGCCGCGTGACGGCAACTGGCGCGCCTGCTACGTGATGCTCGACGACGACACGATCCGCTACCGCCGCGTGGAATATGATGTCGAATCCACGATCCGCAAGATCTACGCCGTTCCGGACCTGGAGAACTTTCTTGGCGACCGCCTCCGCGAAGGCCGCTGAACTCCGGCAGCGCGGCGACCGCCCTGCTGCGTGAAATGGCCCCAAGCCAGACGTTTCTGTCACTGCAACATAAGCTAATATTTTGCAAACTGAGCAAGGCCCACGGACTTCCGTCCGTGGGCTTTCCTGCGTTTACCTGTCTTGAAGGATCTTCTCATGCCGAATGCCCCTCAACCCAATCCCGACGTCGTTGTCATCGGCGGCGGACCTGCCGGTTCGACCGTTTCCACGCTTCTCGCCCAGCATGGTCATAAAGTGCAGCTATTCGAGCGCGAGCATTTTCCGCGCTTCCATATCGGCGAGTCGCTTATCCCGGAAACGTATTGGGTGCTCAAGCGCCTCAACATGCTTGAGAAGATGAAAAAGAGCCACTTTCAGAAGAAGTTCAGCGTGCAGTTTGTGAATTCCCAGGGCAAACTCTCGGCCCCATTTTACTTTTGGGATAACAAGCCGCACGAATGCTCGCAAACCTGGCAGGTCGTCCGAAGCGAATTCGACCAGATGATGCTCAACAACGCCCGCGAGCACGGCGTGCATGCCCACGAAGGCGTGCGCGTGCTGGACGTCGTGTTCGACGGCAACCGCGCAGTCGGCGTAAGAATTCAGGAAGAAAACGGCACCCAGCGCGAAGTGCGGGCCAAGGTGGTGGTCGATGCGAGCGGCCAGAGCGGGCTGCTCCAGGCCAGATTCAAACTTCGCATCTGGGACCCGATTCTGAACAAGGGCGCCATCTGGACGTACTACGAAGGTGCGTATCGGGACACCGGACGCGACGAAGGCGCCACGCTGGTGATCCAGACGCCGAACAAGCAGGGCTGGTTCTGGTACATTCCGCAGCACGACAACATCGTCAGTGTCGGCGTGGTCGGGCCGTTCGACTACCTGTTCAAGAATCGCGGCACCCACGAGCAAGTTTATTTGGAAGAAGTGGAAAAGACCCAGGCCGTAAAAGATCGAATCGCCAACGCCAAGCGCATCACCGGCTATTTTGCCACCAAGGATTACTCGTACCGCTCGAAGGAAGTGGCCGGCGATGGCTGGGTGCTGATTGGCGATGCCTTTGGCTTCCTCGACCCGCTCTATTCCTCCGGCGTCTTGTTGGCACTGAAGTCGGGTGAATACGCCGCCGACGCCATTCACGAAGGTCTCCAAAAGAACGACCTCTCCGGCAGGCAGCTCGGCAAATGGGGCCCTGAATTCAACCAGGGCATCGACCGCATGCGCCGGCTGGTCTGCGAATACTACGACGGCTTTAGCTTCGGCCAGTTCGTGAAGAAGTTCCCCAACCTGAAAGGCAAAGTCACCGATTTGCTCATCGGCGACCTATTCACCGACAAGGTGGACGAGGTCTGGGGACCCATGGAATCGCTCTACCCCGCCGGCAAGACCAAGCCCAAAGGCTGGGACTCCGGCACGCCACCGGAAGTGGCGGCGAACAAGGTAAATGAGCTATACCTGCCGGAGGACGTGGGCCGGCGGGTGGTGTGAGGCCGCGCAATAACGCGCCGTGTATCAGATTCCAAAGCCCTGACGCTACCTGCCCCTAATTACTCCGCCGGCAGAAACTACTATTGATCTCCGGCATTTCCGTGGTTATTCCCACGCCACTTGGAATCCACAACTCTGGCGTCTGCTTCCCCGTTTTTCGGCTGCGTGGAGGTGGCCCTAATGCCCCGCAGAGCCTCTATTCTCGTTCTTGCCCTGCTTCTCACGGGTTGTTTCGCGCGCGGGTTCGATCACCCGAGCGTTTATACCCATTTGCAGCCCGACCCCATCTCGAATATGGATGAGGAGATTGTCAAGGTGGGTTTGTTGCGCCCGCAGTTGACATTCCCCTGCCGGATTGCTGTTTATCTACCGCCTTCTGTCAATGGGCAATGGACTTCGAAAGAAAAAGACTTCGTCGAGGCCTGGGCTACTTCACTGAAAACCGAAGGAATCGCGGCCGACATGTTTTTGATGTCCGATCTTTTCACGAATGGCAATACGGGTGATACTTCCAAGGGGCCCACGCTGAAAGACCTGCGCGTGGCGGCTGCGAAGCACGGGGCCAATGCTTTGTTGGTCATCCAGGGTGAATGCGAGGTAGCCAGCTATCAGAATCCGGCGGCGGTCCTGAACCTTACGGTGGTGGGAGGATATCTCGTGCCGGGCAGCCACCGTGATGCGCTTGTGACGCTCCAGGGTGCGCTGGTCGATGTCAGCAACGGTTTCCTGTACACGTCAGTCGAGTCGCAAGGCGATGGTAAAATCATCCGGCCAACGTTCATCGTTCAAGACAAGCCGGCTATCGACAAGGCAAAACTCAAAGCCCTCGAGAACTTCGGGCCCGAGTTATTGAAACGCATGCGCAATGTGTATGCGAGCTTCGGCCCGGCTTCCGCGCCTGTGGTGCACGCCAACCATATGCAGAAATGACGAGATCTGTCGCCCCTTTCGATTGCGGACCAAGCGGTTGACCACAGCTCTTTTGAATTTTTTTCCAAGCGGAATATCTTCTTCTATCATTAGCAGGCGAAACGCACATTTCTGACATCCATCGTACGCCGGTGATTTTTCTCGGCAAAGAGATTTCCCGCCATTTTCATTTGCATTTTCCAAACGGGATCGTATCTTCGATTAGTGTACATTTGTTCCGTTCGCCTCTTTGGACCCGCCTCCCATGCGTCGAATCATCTTTATCGCCTGTTTGCTTCTCACCCCATTGTCGCCAGCGCAAGCGCCGCAGGCCAGTTTCATCAATAGCCGCGAGCATGAGGGCGAAGCGCTCACCTGCGATTTGCCGGCGGCGCAGCAGATCAAAAACATCGGCAGTGCCGTGGATGGGCAGGGCATGTGCGTCATGTCGAGCATCGAAATGGCAGCACGCTGGCAGGGGCTCGAACAATTGCGCGGGCTGCGCGATTGGTGCGCCCGGCAGCCCGGCGGAGCGTATCCCGGCAAGGTGGATCAGCAAATTCGTGCGTTTTGTGCCGCCCGCAAGATACCGGCCCCGGATTACTTGCAATATGAAGGCCGCGATCCGGGGCCAATCTTGCAGCTATGCGACCGTACCGGCCGCATGTCCTGCATGACCTATGGCTACTCGCCACGCTACGGCGGCACCATCGCCCACATGACCTGCTGCCCGAAGTACAACGGCCGCTGGGCCGTCTGTCTCGACAACAATTTCCCGGGCGAAGACCGCTATGAATGGATGTCGCTTGAAGAATTGCTGCGCCGCATCAAGCATCCCAGCGGCAGCGGCTGGCTCTTCGTCTGGCTCGCGACACCACCACCTCCTGTGCCGCACAATTGATTTGTTTTCGCGTCGACTCAAATCTGAAATTACAAATCCGAAATCCGAAACAAATCCAAAATCCCAAATCCAAATGACCTCGACAACCTGGCTCACGTTTCGAATTTTGTGTTTTGAATTCGGATTTGTTTCGGATCTCGATATTCGGAGTTGGAGGTTCTTTCTACTCATGAGGTTCACACCATGTTCACTCCCTTTCTTGCCGCCGTTCTGGCGGCTGCACAGTGTCCGGGCGGGTCGTGTCCGCTGCCGGCTCGCACTGTCACTCCGGTGCGCATTGAATGGCGCAGCCGGGATGATGAACCGCAACAGACGTACTTGTTTCTCGATGGCCGGCAAGCGGGCGGCTATGATGTCGAGCGCGACGAGTGGCGAAGCTTCGATGCCGATAAGAACGACTGGAGCGAACCGCAAGCGCTTTTCCCGCGTCGTTGCGTCGGCGCCGCCGGCGAAGTCGTTGCCAACTTCGGCATTATGCAGACGAAGCTGAACGGCTCGGCTTCGCATCACTCCATCAATGGCCGAAGCGTTACCGAGGAGGACGCCCTGGCCGCACTCCAAGGCAAATTGACCGACGATTCGCAGAAACTGCGGCTCACCATCATCGGGCCGGATGACAAGCGACGGGCAGTGCTGGCCGATTGGAATGCGAATCCCAGCTTGAGGGCGCTTAAAGACAAAGTACTGGTGCAAGGCTACGATCCGGGGCATTGGGCCGTTGCCAATTCGGGCTTCCGCACTAGCGGCCAGCCGACGATTTACTTGCAAGCGCCCGATGGCAAAGTCCTGCACCGGCAGGATGAATACCGAGGGCCGGACAAGCTGGCCGAGGCGATTCGTAAGGCCGATCCGAATTACCAGCCGAATAATGATCCGGATTTGAACAAGAATAACCCGCCGCCTGCTTCACCTTCGTTCGACCTGTCTCGCGTTCCTGGCTGGTGCTGCGCTGCGGGTGCAGCCGGGGCCGCATTTCTCATCCTTCGCAGGAGAAAACGCTCATGAACCTGACGCCTGAATTTTGGTACGCCCTGGCCACCGGGGCCGCAACGCTGTTGGTGAGTGCCGCGCATGTTCGCGGTTACAAACTGCCGGTGATTGAACAACTGCTCGACTTGCTGCACGGCACGTCGCCGAACAATCCGCACAGTGTGCCGCCCATGCCGCCGGTCCTGCCGGCGCCGGCGAATGCGCAACCGCTCACGCTGGCATCGATTCTCGAGGAGATTCGCAAGCGCTTGCCGCATCCGGATGATGCGAAGAACGCGCCGCCGCAGGTGGTACCCCAAGCGGATGGCAGCTTCGTTGTGAAATTGCCAGGGAAATGAGTAATTCCGCGCAAAGCCCAGGGACTGCCGTCCCTGGGCTTTGCTTGTTTTTGCGTTTTCAGGAACTGATCAACTCGAACTCGAATGCACGATGCCCGTCCAGGACAAAATTGCGGCGAGCGTTATCAACAGGCAGCACACCAGCGGAATCCACAGGCCGATCATGTGTACCACGCTGTAGGTCGGCCAAATACCACTTTGTTCCAAGAGTTTTCCAACTTCAGCGACCGGATGTTTATCAATGCGATGCAGGATTTGCAGAATCACCAGCAACTTCACGCGCGCCCGGTAAATTGGCAGAAACATGGCAAAGGAGACGAGCGAACCGATGGTGAGGAGGACGCACAGGTGCTGCTGGGACCGGGCGGTGACCGCGCCGCCAATGGCCAATGAAAAAAAGAGGATGAAGAAGTGGAAACCGCGGTACATCAGGTCTTCCTGAAATGCGCGCTCCTGGCTCAGGTTCCACTTATTCGGCTCATCCTTGTAAGCTTGCGCAATTTCATCAACAAGCTTGTCGGTCAGCGGCATGGCGAACTCACTTCAGACTCCGCGTGTTTCCGGCGGCCAGATATACTTGTGCATTTGCAACTGCAGGCGCACTTGCAACCCCGAGGCGAGTAGCCATTCGGCCATTAGCAGCGGCGTAACGTCAGCAAACGCACCACTGAGCAACACTTCGAAGCGCTGGTCGAGATGATATTCGCGGATCGTCTGCGCAGTCCACTCGAAATCGCGCCTGGAAGCAATCACGAATTTGATCTGATCGGTCGGTTTCAAGATATCGAGATTGGCCCAACGGTTATTCTCGCATTCGCCGCTATTGGGACACTTCAAGTCCATGATAATGTGTACACGTCGGTCCACCGGCCCAATGTCGTGCGCCCCGCTGGTTTCCACAAGCACGGTACGGCCCGCGTCGGCCAGCTGCGTCATTAGTGGAAAGACTTCGGCTTGTAGCAATGGCTCGCCGCCGGTAACTTCTACGAGCGGGCACTGATAGGCCAGTGCTTGCCGGACGACTTCTTCCAGCGGCATGGGCTTACCTTCCTTGAATGCGTGCGGCGTATCGCACCAGACGCAGCGGGCATCGCAAACCGAAAGGCGCACGAAGACGCACGGCAGCCCGGCAAAAGTTGATTCGCCCTGGATGCTGCGATAGATTTCGTGAATTAGCAATTGCCCTGCCGGCTTGCCAATGAGCGGCAACAGCCGTTGGGCCTGGACGCTAGACATAACACCGCACCGATCTGCGCACCGGCGGCTTCTGGCCACCGTTACACCAATTTGTTGAATACATATCATTATTGTAGCCACGTGGCTTTGGAATTCGCACGGATGAGAACCACAGGTTTTTTATTGCTGCTGCCCTTGCTCCTCGCAGCGGAGCCACCGAAGCCGGAAGCGAGCCGGGTTTCGCTCGACCCGTCGGCCAAAACCGTGGCTGAGGCGGCCGCGAGCGTCAGTAAGCAAGCGAACATTCCCATCGACGTTAGCCGCGCGCTAACCGACAAGCCGGTGAGGCTGACGCTGCAAAATGTGCCATTCTGGGAAGCGCTCGATCAGCTCGCCAAGGCTTCCAACCATCGCTTAAGTATCAGCGCCCAGGGAAGCAAGATTGCGCTGTTCGGCGGTCCAAGCGAAGAGTACGGCCAGGCGCCGGTTGATGTGCAAGGGCCGTTTCGCTTTTCCGGTCGCAAGACGCTGGGCAAAATCGATCTCGAGACCGGGCAATCGACCACGGAAGTGGACATCGACATTGTATGGGAACCGCGCTTCAAGGCGTTTTACGCCGAGGTGCCGCCGAAGTCTCTCTCGGCTTGGGATAATGACGACAAGCCATTGCAAGTAGCCGGCGAAGGGAGCGGGAAATTGCCCGTGACTGGCACTGCGGTCGAGATCACGGCCCGGCTCAACGGCGTGCCGCGCGCGGTCAAACGGATTGGCCGCCTCGAAGGCGAAATTCACTTCACAGGCACCACACAAATGCTTCAGTTCTCCTTCGCCGCTGATGCGACCGGCGATGCCGCAACAAGCAAAAAGGAAGATATCTCCGCCACGCTGAAACAATTCGAAAAAAAAGGCCGGATTTGGACTGCGCTGATCGAATTCGATTATCCGAAAGGCGGGCCGGAGTTCGAGAGCTTTCAGTCATTCCTGCTCGACAATCAATGCTGGCTGGTACATCGTGACGGGCGGCGGTTTTTGAATCAAGGCTTGTTTGAATTGTTGGGCGAGCACAATGGAAAATATCCGGTCGCATATCGCTTTGTCGAGAATGAAAAAACCGGCTTCGTCATCGGCAATCCGAAGGACTGGCAAGTGGTCCTGCGCACGCCGGGTAGGATTACCACGGTGCCGGTGAAGTTCCGGCTCAACAACATCGCGTTGCCATAGAGGGCGAACATGCTGATTGTTCGAACATATCTCGCGCCCAGCAAAATAAACGGGCTTGGCGTTTTTGCCAGAGAATTCATTTCGGCCGGCTCGGTGGTGTGGGAATTCACACCGGAACTCGATTTAGAGTACCGGATCGATGTGCAGCCGCGGCGGGTTCAAGAATACTTGCGGCACTATGGGAGCGAGGTGGAGCCGGGCGTTTTTTTGCTCTGCGGCGACAACGCGCGCTTCATGAACCATTGTGAGAATCCCAATATCTCCGGAGCCGAAAATCCAAATATCGCTTTGCGCGAGATCGCTGCCGGCGAAGAGATCACCTGTAACTACGCGGAGTTCGATCTGGCTTTTAAGGGATCGTTTTGAATTGAACCCAAGAGCCAGTCAAGGCCATCAATTGAACTTGCTCCAATTCCCGCAAACCGTTAATTTCCTCTCGCTGCCGGCGTAGACCTCGACTCGCGAATCACGTCCGGTCAAGTCAAAGCTGTTTCCCTCCACGGAATGGAGAATGCCCCATGGTGGTAACCTGGCTGCGTGACAAGCTCGGCAAGAAAAAATCCCGAACCGCTAAATGGGCCATCTTTACCAATTTGCAAACCGAGCGGCTTGACGAGCGCAGCGTGCCGTCGGCCACGCTGGTGCGAGACATTAACACGCACACGGACTCGGCCCTCACCACCTATCTGTCGAACGATCCGCCGGTGGAATATCGCGGCCACCTGTATTTCATGGCCGACGACGGCGTGCATGGCCGCGAGCTGTGGCAAACCGACGGCACCGCCACGGGCTCGTCGCTGGTAATGAACATCAACCCTGGTTCAGGCTCGTCCTCCTACGGTCCCACTGGCACTCCCAGCATCGTCGTGGCGAATAACGAGATGTTCTTCTCGGCCGACGATGGCGTGCACGGCGCGGAGCTATGGGCGAGTGACGGCACGGCGGGCGGGACGCACTTGGTCCTGGACATCAACACCACAACGCCGCTCAATGCCACTGAAACCACTGCCGGCTCGAATCCGCTTGGCCTGTCCGTGATGGGCAACGACGTATATTTCGCGGCCGATGATGGCGTAAACGGTGAGCAGCTCTGGAAGAGCGATGGCACGGCTGCCGGGACGCAAATGGTAAGCGCCGTCAACACCGATGGTTCGGCCCAAGTCCAATATCTTACCGTCCTCAACAATGAGCTGTATTTCTCCGCCAATGACGGCGTGCATGGCTCAGAGCTCTGGGCGACCGACGGCGCTTCCGCTGGCACCCACATGGTAGCCAACATCAACACGCAGCCCATCGACGGCAACCAGGACTTCGGTTCTGGCCCAGCGAATCTCACCCCCGTCGGCAAGAAACTGTTCTTCACGGCTGATGACGGTATCCACGGTAACGAGCTGTGGATCAGCGACGGGAGCACGGCCGGCACCCACGTGGTCGAAGACCTGAACACCACGCCGGTGCCGCCAACCTCGTTCAGCGGCAATGAACTCACGAATGGCTCGAATCCAAGCATGCTAACAGCCGACGGCAACGACGTTTATTTCGAGGCCAATGACGGAGTGCATGGCGAACAGATTTGGAAAAGCGACGGCACCGCCGCAGGCACCATGCAGGTCACGACTTTCGACGGCAACACTACGCCGGCGAGCCTGGAAATCGCCAACGTGGCTGGCAAGATCTTCATCAGCTTGGACCACATAGCGGACCCAACCTCCAGTCTGTACATAACCGACGGCACACAAGCAGGCACTATAAAGCTGCTGGATTACACATCGACGGAAACGCCATTCGGCGGCCAAGGCATTGATCATCTCGAAAGTGTCGGCGGCATGTTGTATTTCGACGCGGACAACAGTCTGTGGAGCAGCGACGGCACCGTGGCCGGCACCCAGGAACTGCACGCATTCGGCCCGAACGCCTTCACCTCCGGCCCGTGGAGCGAGGTGACTTTCAATGGCCAAGTGTATTTCGAGGCGGACGACGGCGTGCACGGAGCGGAACTTTGGCAAACCGACGGGACGACGACCGGCACCACGATGGTGAAGGACATTAACGCCGTCACGCTCGATTCCAATCCGAGCAATCTGATAACCATCGGCAACGTGACGTACTTCTCGGCCGACACCGGCAACGGCACCGGGCTATGGAAGACCGATGGCACCACCGCGGGCACGCAGCTGATCAAGACGATCTTTCACGATTCCACATACCCACTACCTCTGGCCGGCGCGGCGACGACACCATCATACGCGGAGCCGTTCTTGCCCGGCAGCATCGACAACTTCGTGAGCTTCAACGGCGAGCTGTATTTCCTGGCCAACGATCGCGTGCACGGCAGCCAGCTTTGGACGAGCGATAGCACGTACGCCGGGACAACGATGGTGACAAATTTCGGCGCCAGCAGCTTTGGCGGCGGAGCGCCGCTGCCATTTCTTACGTTTGCCGCCCTCGACAACCTTACCGTGGTCGGCTCGAAGTTGTACTTCACTCGCGATACCGGTGAGGGCAAGACGGAACTTTGGATGTCTGACGGGACCTCCGCCGGCACGACGAAACTGAGCGAATTCCAATTGAGCCAATACTTCCCGATCCCGCTCGCGCAGACGAGCAGCGCCGTACAGGGATCGCTCATTCCGTATTACAGCCCGCCCGCCGTTTCCAACCTGACGAACGTTAATGGCACCCTGTACTTCGTGGCCGACGATGGTGTACACGGCTCGGAACTCTGGAAGACCGACGGCACCGTGCCCGGCACCACGATGGTGAAAGACATTAATCCCACGACGTCGGCCGGTTTGACACCCGTGGATCCGCCGACGCCGATTTCCTCCGACCCGTCGAGTCTGACTGTCCTCAATGGCAAACTCTACTTCTTTGCCGACGACGGTGTGCATGGCCGCGAACTCTGGGTGAGCGACGGCACCTCGGCCGGCACACAGATGGTCGAAGACATCAATCCGGGCGCGACCGGCGCTTTCGATGAAACCGGCGATAACGCGCTGCCGGAAATGGTAGTGGCCAACGGCAAGCTCTTCTTCAACGCCAACGACGGCGTGCACGGCCAACAGCTATGGGAAAGCGATGGCACCGTGGCCGGCACGCACATGGTGGATGACATCACGGCCGCCGCTTCTGCGAGTCCCGGCGCACCGCTTAATGCCTGGATTCAAGACCTGACGGCACTGAACGGCCAGGTCTACTTCGGCGCCAACGATGGCATTCACGGCGAGCAACTCTGGAAGAGCGACGGCACCGCGGCCGGCACGCAAATGCTGACTGACATCAACACGCAGATCGATCCGGTTAACATTCCGCCGGAGCCGGACGGCGGCAACCCGCAAGACCTGTTCGCCTTCAACGGCAAGCAGTATTTCACCGCGAATGACGGTACCCACGGCGTACAACTTTGGCAAAGCAACGGCACGATTGCCGGCACCAGCATGATCCAAACCATTAACCCCAACGACAGCTCGTTTCTGCCATGGGGCGGGAGCGCGAACTTCGCAGCCGGGGCAAACGGGTTGCTGTTTTTCACCGCCAACGATGGCCGCCACGGCGTGGAGCTCTGGGAACTCAATACGGATCTCGCGCTGCAAATCTCCGCCGGCGGTTCATACGAAGTGACCGAAGGTCAGAACCTGGCGCTACATTCCAACGTCACCGGTGCGACCGATCCCCGACAACTGCATTATGCCTGGGACCTGGACGGCGATGGCGTTTTCGACGACACGCATGGCGCGAATGCCGTTATCACCGCTAGCCAATTGCAGAAGCTCGGGCTCCACGGCGGATCGCAGCTGCACGAGATCTCGGTGCAAGTGACCGATTCGCTTGGCAACGTGCTTGGAACAGCCAGCACGACGCTAAAGATCGATGACGCCCGGCTGATCGTCACCGGCACGGCCTTCGATGTAACCGAAGGGAAGAGCTTTAACCGCAACATCGCGAGTTTCACCGATCCGGGTGGGATGGAAGACGTCGCGAATTACTCAGCCACGATCAACTGGGGCGATGGTTCGTCGTCGAAGGGAACCATTGTGCTCGACGGCACGCATTACCGAGTCTCGGGTCAGCATCAATATGCGCAGCAAAACACGTACAACGTGAGCGTCAGCGTAAGTGACGATGGCGGACCGGCCAGCACGGCCCAAAGCACGGTCACCGTGCACGACGCCCCGATTCACGCCAACCGGGTACACATTCGCACCACGGTCGGTCAGGGCTTCAACGGCCCGGTGGCTCGTTTCCACGACGACAACCCGCTCGGCAAACTGGGCGAATTCTCGGCCCAGATCAACTGGGGCGACAGCACCACCACTGCCGGCACCGTGCAAATGAACGGCCCAGGCGATTACGTGGTGCTTGGTTCGCACACTTACGCCAAGGCGAATGCCTATGCGGTAGACGTGACGATCCTCGACGATAACCAGCCGATGACCGTCGCGCATTCGACCGCCCAGATCGATCCGCTGCCGCTGGTCGCCCGCGGCCTCACCGGCGTGGCCAAGGCGAATACGCCCTTCACGCTGCCGCTGGCGGCGTTCCACGATAGCCTGAATGCCACCGCCACCATCGACTGGGCCGACGGCACCAATTCGCCCGGCACCATCCAGCCCGACGGCAGTGGTGGGTTCCAGGTCGCCGGCAGCCACACGTTCAGCCGCATCGGTCTGCACACGGTGCGGATCGCGATTCAAGACAACGACGGCCGCAGTACGACTACAACCGGGACCGTGCGCGTGACGGACTGAAATTCGTGGGGGCAATTCAATTCGTAGCCGACGCTGCCAGCACCGGCTTTTTTTCCCCCTGCAGTTCCGTCAGCGAAAACCGATCGAATTGCCCAAACCACTGGCAATCTAAGCATTTCCGCCGGTAAAATGAAAACTACTATGGCCGAGGCGGAATACCTTCGCGTAGTCGTTTCTCGTCGCGGGAAAGTTCGTGTCTCCGAATTCAGACTTCGTGAAGGAGAATCCGGCCTGTCGATGTTCCTGAACCGGCCGTCACCTACACCGGCTCGAATCATCGGAGCAGTCCGAGCCGCCGGAAAGCAGGGAGATTTGGCCGTGGCGGTGTTACCGGCGAGCTATCTGGCAGAACTCGGCCTGCGAACTGTTCATACGCCCGGCGGGACGGCGGATCCCGAGGTGAACGCGATACACGTTGAGGCACGATTGCCTTGGTGGCGACGAATAGTGTTAACGCTCCATGGCACATAGTATCACGAGTACTTTAATAACATGATCTCGCCCCGGCTTACCGAAGTTGCGAGGTTAATTAGCGATGAGGGCATGTCATGAGCACATCTTTCATTCCAGACGCATCGAAGCTGCAATCCGAAATTTCGGCGTTGTTTAAGGCGAAGGGCCCAATACTTGTTGAAGTCCGATTTCCGCGCATGGGAACCTCGTCCGACTGGTACTTGTGCGAAGAAGAATCAGAGTTGTTTGCGCTTGTGAACCGCCTCGGTGCGGGGGCAGAAATTCATCTCTCCAGTGTGTGGGACTTGCGCAATTCGGTGCCATCGTTGACGTGGACCAAATCGTGACGCCGTGTGCAATTCCGGAGCACTGCGACATGAGCTCGTCGCGTTGGGACCGAACGTCCGACAACTTCTCGATGTGGCGCATGTTGGACGGCTACGCAACAGATCGAAAACTCGAGCTTTTCTGCTGCGCTTGTTGCGACCGTTTGTTGGCGGACTTGCCTGAAGCGGCATTTCACCATGCCATTCAGTGTTTGGAGGCCTTCGCTGACGATCTGAACGAGATGTCAGCGTTGTTTGACGCTCACGAGAGAGCGAAAATCGTCCATCAGCGAGTGCGGCCCAATGTGATGACTGTCGAACCGGGCGATGTGATTTCGGATGCTGCCAACCCGCATTCGGTGCACGACCTGCATTACGCGCGGCGAGTTGGCGGCCGGACCGGGGTGATTACAGACGACCGACGCTTACAAATCCGCCTCCTCCGCGACATCTTCGGCAATCCCTTCCGCCCCATCGCCATCAATCCCGCCTGGCTCACCTGGCGCGATGGCACCGTCGGCAAGCTCGCCCAGACCATCTACGACGACCGCCGCTTCGACTTGCTGCCGATCCTGGCCGACGCGTTGCAGGAAGCCAGCTGCACCAACGGCGAGATTCTTCAACATTGCCATGCGCCGGGCCCGCACGTCCGCGGCTGCTGGGTGGTCGATCTGTTGCTCGGGAAGGAGTAGAATTGAGGGCAAAGGGATTCTCCATGTCCTCACCGACGTTTGAATCGTCTCTACCGGATGCCAAACCGCCGGCTGGCCACAAGGTCATGAGCCTTCGCGAGATGATGCGCAAAGAGCGCAAGTACCATTCACGCGTTTGGGGGATCATAATATTCGGCTTAGCGCTTCTGCTGGTCTTTATTTTCTTATTGGTCGTGCTCTTAATTGATTCGGCACATCCGGGGCGCGCAGATTTGGATGACATTCTCGCCCCTGTGTTTTTTTATCTTTTCATCCTCGCGCTCTGCGTGGCGCCGTTTGTTGTTCACCCATTGCGTTACCGCCCCGCCATGACTCGATGCCTCATCAAGCACAGCTTGTCGCCTTACGGCAACCCCGACGAACTTATCGACGCCATCGACTTGGAATTGCAAGACCGCTCCTATCTCCGCGATTCCGGAATGCGCCCAGACCGTTTCTACTGGCAAACCACCGGGCACGTGGTTTTCACTGAATCTTGGCTCTTGTGGTTTGGCTGGTCGGAGTTCCGCTTCCTACGACTCGCAGAACTGCTGTGGTTTTATAAACGCATCGAAGTCCGCACGCGTGTGTGGAGCACAAGGGATCATGTAGTGTCTTGTCTTGTCTGCGTAAACGCAAATGGGAGACCGTTTTTGTTGCGCCTCTTCAGCGAAGATTACGTGGATGAGGCTTTGCACCGCATGGTCCGCCGCCGGCCGGAAGCGCTGTTCGGATTCCAGGGCGAATGGCGGGCGCTCGCTGAAACAGAACCCCCCGCCCTTCAACACCTTGTTGCACGGAGGAGAGCTGAATGGGAAAAGCTCTCCCGCAGCAGCCAAGTCGATCTGAAAGAAGATCGATTCGACGATGCCTGCCATTTTGTCCGGCGCGTGGATTCCTCATCGTGTCCCAATGGACAGAAATACTAGTCGCTGCATTGGCCGCCGATATTTCGCCTCCCACCTGCTTGCACGTCGCTTGCCCATTCGCTAAGGTAGTTGCAGTTTTCTCTCTCCCGACTCGCATTCGCAGGAAGGGTTCCCATGCGCACGTTCACGAAAATCACGCTTGGCCTGGCGGCGGTTTCTGTTTTTCTGATCCTGGCCATGGCCGGACAGGACGAGAAGCCTCCCGAGATGAAATTCAACGATGTGAAGGAAATCGCCCCCGGCGTGTTTTTCCGCTATTCGTCGATCAGCATCGATCCAAAAGTGCCCTTCGGGGGCAGCAACGAGACGTGGATTGTCTTCAAGGACTACGTGGTCGTGATCGACGCCAACTTCCCGAAGGAAGCGCACGACATTATTGCCGCCATCCGCAAAACTACCGACAAGCCGATTAAATACGTGCTGGACACGCATCATCACGGCGACCACGCCTATGGCAATTCGGTTTGGGCAAAGGAAGGCGCGAAGATCGTGGGCCAGACGAACTGCGCCCGGCTGCTGAAGGCGAACGGCCCGATGCAATGGGAGCAGGCGAAGAAAGACCGCGACGACCTGCGCACCACCGAACTCAAGCAGGTGGACATTCCGTTTGACGAGAAATACGTGCTGGAAGACGATACTCAGCGTGTGGAATTCCACTTCCTGGGCCATGCTCATACCCCCGGAGACGCGGTGGCTTATCTGCCCATGCACAAGATCCTCTGCACCGGCGATGCGTGCGTAAACGGCGCCTTCAATTTCATGGGCCACTCGAACTCCGGCAGCTGGATTCATGTGCTGGAAAAGATGGAAAAGCTCGATGTGAAGCTGGTGTGCCCCGGCCATGGGCCGCTCGCCGGCAAAGAAGTGATCGAAAAGCAGAAGCGTTACTTCGCCGACATGCGCTCGCAAATCAAAGCCGAGATCGACAACGGCAAGAAGCTTGACGAGATCAAGCTCAGCATGGCCTGGTACAAGGATTGGACCGGCAAAGACGCCAATGCGATTCCGGACAATATCAAGCACGTCTACAACGAGCTGACCGGCAAGATCGATTACGACAAACTCGGCCGCGCCACTGACGGCGATATGCCTTGGTCGTATGCGCGAGAAACAAAGACGCCGGCAACCACGGTGCCCATTTCAAGCACGCGGGGCGGTCAATAAGTTCAGATCCGTGCACGGAGCGCAGCGCAGTAAGCGGCGAGTATCTGCCGCTTACTGCGCTGCGCTTCATTGGTATTTCATGAATTTCTTCTCAGGCGGCGAGGAATTTTCAGGCGGTTTGGGTCAGACGATTCACTTTGCTGGTGTGGGCCGCCTGCAAGGCCGTGGCGACGCGTTTGCCGGCAGCACTCAAGTGGTAACGATGCGACTTGGTGACCTTCACGATCAAGCCATACGCGCGAAGCGGCCGCTGAAGCGATTGATGGACAAATTGCCGGAACTGACGGCGAATCTGGAGCGCGAGTATCACGCGCGGAAGGGCGAGTCGCGGCCGGAGTGAAAACGAACGCCAGGGCGTTAAAAATCAGGGCAGCGATGCGAGGGAAATGATAAAGGGGAATTGTCTTTGGAGAGCGTTGATGAGCTTGTCATCCGCCGTTACCAGTTCACAGTTTTCCTGCTCGGCAAGAGCGACATAGAGACAATCGTAGAATGCCGTGCGGGTTTGTGATGAGATTTCAACGGTCCGATAGAAAAGGGAATGAATGGCATATAAGACGGGCGGTGTGTTCAAGATGTCCTGAATGAGCAAGTGAGCATCTCCCACGGGGATCAGCTTTTGCCGCTCCGCCTTCGTCAAAGCGCTTGCGATCTCGAAGGGATAATGGGAAGGAGCGATTAATTCGTGGATGTTCTGCTGGTACTCGGCTCGCAGCTTTAGCGCCTTACCCTGGAGCGGGTTGCGCAGCACCCAGCAGCCGGCGACTGAGGCATCGAGGACATACCTCACGTCTCGTCCTCGTCCCGAAACAGGGCACTGATCGTTTCTGTGTCAATCTCACCATGGAGGCGGTAGATTTCCTCCGTCACACGCGCGGCTCGCTCGTGCACGCGGCGCGCCACCTCGGGGTCCAATGGCTCACCATGGAAAGCGTGGCGCAACACGGCCTGCTCATCGGCGCGTTCTTGCGGATCGGTGCCAGTCCTTTTCGTTTTTGGGCTCATGCATGTATTTTCGCACCTTCGTACAATAGGTCAATGCGGGACCCCTGGAGTTAAAGCGACCCCTGGGCCGCTTGCCGGAACTGACGGCGAACCTGGAGGGCGAGTATCACGCGCGGAAGGGCGAGACGCGGCCGGAGTGAGATGCGAAGGGGCGAGCCGAGCCGCATAAGCGGCCGGGTGGGGAGGAAGCAATGAGCACAAGTACTTTTCAGCTGATCGCTTTACTCGCATGCACACTTGGGATTGGCACGTCGTTGACGGCGCAGCAGCCAAGTATTGTGCCGGACAAGTCTACGCAGGAGCTCCCGCCCGGCGCGATCGCGCAGCTGGGGATTCAGCGGCTGCCACCCGGCGGGTCACGCGCGTTCGCGGCGGATGGCAAATCGTTCCTTGGGGTTAGCGGCGACGGGTTCATTGTCCGCTTTGACGCTGCAAGCGGGACACAGATCGGCAAAAGAATTCCACTGCCGGCCCGTTCGGTCGGCAGGCCTTTTTCTGCCGACGGCCGTTTCTTGCTCACTTTTGGCCCTACAAGCGCTACCTCGCCTCCCGAGACGGTCCACGTGCTGGACACTACGACGGGGCAAATCATATTCCGCCGGCCGTATCCCGCGCGTTGCTTCGGGCTAGATCTGGCTCCGGATGGCAACACCGTATTGGTACGTGACGAGAAAGAGAAAAATCGCCGAGTTCTGGCCTGGGACGTGTCCACCGGAGCCGAGCGCGTTCTGATCGAAAAGGGTGCTGATTTTCTTTACATGTATGTATCGCCAAACAGCAAACAGTTACTCCTCGCTTTTCAAAATCAGGCAAAAATGCAGTGCCGCAACCTGGTGGACGCTTCAATCGAGTGGGAAACCGAACGATTGGCGCGCATGTGCCGGTTTTCCGCTGACGGCGATTACATCGTAGAGTATGACCTACGAATTAACAGCCCGGCCGCATCATGGCGCGCAATCGACGCGGCAACTGGAACGCCTGTCGCGGGTTTGAAGTTCCCGAACGAGAATCCTGAGTGGGTACCGGCGCTGGCCCCCGGCAATCGCATTCTTCTTGCCCCTACCAGAACCGGCGTCCTTGTTTGGGACCTCAAGGAAGGGAGTGCGCTGTGCCGTTTGCCGGGACCCAATTGGGAGCGCGGGTACGACGATATTGGCCCAATCGCGCCGGATGGCAAATCGGTCCTGACCAACTACGGGATGGTTCAGCGATGGGAACTCGCAACTGGCAAACCCCTGCTGCCTGATACTTCGGATATGGGCCATACTGGACCGCCCAGAGCGCTAGCGTTTTCGCCGGACGGCAAATGGCTGGCGTCCGCATCAGACGATTGGACGGTCCGCGTTTGGCAAATGGCCTCTGGACGACTGGTTCACACGCTACGAGGGCATACATCCCAAGTCCGCAACGTCCTGTTTTCATGCGATGGTAAGCATCTGGTGTCCGGCGCGTCGGATGGCATCCGGGTTTGGGACGTTCCGACCGGCGCACTAGCACGCACGTGCGGAGGCACTGCTCCCGGAGCCCGGCGCGTTATTGTTGACATGCGACTGGCGCGAGACGGTCGACGGCTCTTTATCCTTAGCCTCAAGGACTTTCGAGGGCCGGGCGAAGAGACAGTGGTCAGTATTTGGGATATCACCAATGGAGAACGGTTGGATGAGCGGCTCAATCCCTTCGGCGCACGAAATTACAACGCTTATTCACCGTCGGACCCTTATCTCGCCAGACTCACTCCATCCGGGTTGGTGTTATTCAACGATGGCCGACTGCTTGATCCAACGGACGGCCGGGCCGTCAATCCTCGCCTTCAACTTCGCTACAACGAAACCATTTACAGTTCTCGCCTGTTGCCCGACGGCCGGTTAATCGCTTGTCACATTGTTGCGAAGGAAGGGAGCGAGCACAGTCTCGTTCTCGCGGAGACCGCTTCGGGGCAACCCGCGATGCGGCTCCCATTCCAGTTGCCAAAGAACCGGATTCTTTTCTTGGAGACGACACAATCGAATTTGTACACGGCCAGCGTTGCAGGAATTGAAACTTGGAGCATTCGCACCGGAGAACGGGTCCGTTCTTACACCGGCATGGAGCGGCAGAGCTTTGTTTCCATGGCAGTATCCCCTGACGGGCGCATGGTCGCAGCAGCCGAACTCGACGGAAGCATTCTCGTTTGGGACGTGACGCCGCCGCAAGTCGCCCCGGCCCCGTTGAAGGAAGGCGAACTCCCCTCCCTCTGGACAAGCCTCGCCCACCCCGATGCAAAGATCGGCTTCGCCGCCGTCGCTCGGTTCCTGGATCATCCGCCGGAAGCGCTTGCATTTCTGAAAGAGCATCTCAAGCCCGCCGCCGCTCCGCCGGCCGATCAAGTCAGGTCGCTGATTGCCGATCTGGCCAGCCCCACATTCAAAACCCGCGAAGATGCCGAAAAGAAGCTGCACGAATTCGGCGAGCAGATCGAAGGCTTGCTCCAAGACGCGCTCAAGGCCAACCCCACACCTGAAGCGCGAAACCGCATCAAGGCACTGCTCGAAGCGCTTGCGCCCACGACCGTGCCGCAGCCGGCAGCGCTGCGCAGCATCCGCGCCGTCTGGGTGCTGGAGCGCATTGGCACGCCGGAAGCGACGAAGTTCCTCGAAGAGCTAGCGAAAGGCCACGAATTCGCCCGCCTGACCCGTGAAGCCAAAGCGGCCCTGGCCC
>Ga0070732_10000526_pt1 | contig 23852 bp, 19 predicted proteins | sample Coa_R1_5_FD_66449 | JGI IMG/M metagenome (GOLD analysis project Ga0070732, IMG submission 66449) | Surface soil microbial communities from Centralia Pennsylvania, which are recovering from an underground coalmine fire - Coalmine... | ecosystem: Environmental > Terrestrial > Soil > Unclassified ... | reverse complement strand
TTTATGATTCTGCCCCACGTGAAGTCAAAGAGCTTTAGGGAAGGCTATTTTCATGCGAATCCTTAGACCGCTCACCGGACTGCTTTGCCTCGTCTTTACTGCCGACAATGCGGCTATTGGCAATCACAACAGCGGGAGAAGGTGGCGGAGGGCAAGTACGGAAAATATCGAGACGGAAAGCCAATTGGAGGGGCAGTATCAATCAATAGGACCAATCCCGTGTGCTTTGGCATCGAGTCAGTACATCGCTGAGCTCTGTCGGTTCGGTGCGTATGGTTGACGTTGAGACAGTGCGGCGAATCGCCCTTTCACTGCCGGAAAGCTCGGATGGTTCTACGGCTACAGCGTTGAGGTTCTATGTTCGAGACAAGCAGTTCGCATGGACCTATCATGAGCGGGTTCATCCCAAGCGGCCGCGGGAGCCCAGGCTGGACGTGCTTGCGGTTCGTTGTGTCGCCGACAAGAAGGAAGCCTTGTTGGCCTCCCACCCCGGGAAATTTTTCACTACTGACCACTACCAGGGCTTTCTGGCCGTCCTCGTTTACCTTGATTGCGTCGATGAACAGGAAATTCGGTCGTTACTCACCGCGGCGTGGCGATGCCAGGCTCCTACAGGATTGCGAGGGCAGCATGGAAAAGGTAGGTAGCCCGGCTGTATCCACCGCGATCTCTGGAGCATGACGGACAATTGTCAGTTTTTTCGGAGCGACGGACGCCGCGTAATCGGATTGCGAATCGAGACGACCTTCCTTTGAAACAACGGCGCTGCAACCGAGTAATGAGACTGCGCATTGACCATCATCCCAGAGCGACCTGAACCAAGGGATGCATCCTTCTGCAGCTTTTCGTGCTACTGTCACAGCACAGATTGACAGGAAAGGGCTTCAAAAGGCAGTCATGGCGAATACATTCCTTAAGCGAATCCTGGAAATATTTTGTCGTCATCAATTCTCCTGGCCCCATAGCGGTGTTTATGGGCAGGACTATCAGGTCTGCATGCGTTGTGGGGCTGTCTACGAGTATGACTGGGGCACGATGCATCGCACGCGACGGCGGGCATCAGGACTGCAGGAACAGGCAGAATTCAACAGCCAACATCGCCACGTCGACTAGCGCGGAGTTGGAACCAACGTTGGGTTCCGATGTTTCAGCTTCGGCGTTGCCAAGTCTTACTTGTGACTCGCCCTGCCTTCCGTAGTCGCTGGCTCGGTTCGAAACGAATTACTCATTGAGACTCTTCGCCAGAGCATTCAAGCCTCCTTCAAGCTTGAGCCGCCAGCGTTCGAGGGAAAGTCTCGCCAGATGCTCCATGGAGTGCTCGAAAGCCTGCAAAGCAGTCGCTGCCTGGCCCTTCAGCGACTCGGAAGCCGAGGCGACGATTCCATTCTGGACAACCTTCATGTTTTCGGTGGCTTCATCCAGCTGATCGCTGAGCGCCTTGATGCTGCGTGCTGTCAATTCCTCGAGAATCTCGTTCGCCAGACTCTGGAATTGGCTGCGCGTGTCCTTTACGATCTCGCTGGACATCCGGCTCAGGCGATGGTCCAGGCCTGACTCCATGCAGCGCGTCGATTCGTCCAGTTTCGCGATGCGAGTGTCCAGATATTCAACCTGTTCCTGCAAACGCGACGATTCCGACGCAACCGAGGATCGAAGCTGTTCCAAGTCTCCCCGGCGAGCCTCGTGTTCTGCATTCAAGTTATGTTGGAGGAACTCCAGAAGCTCTTCGCTGAGTCGTTTAAGCGAGTTGCCTCCCTCGAGTAATCTCTGGCGATAGTCTTCCAACCCACGCTGCAGATAGTCGCGGGTGTTCTCGGAGATATACGCGGAAATGTCTTGTGCACGTTTCTCGACGACCGTAAGTTCTTCGGCGACCCTGCGCAGAAAACGGTCGAAACTTTCCGTGGCTCGCTGGTCGATCGTTGCCTTGGCTGATTCCAGCAAGTGTACGGACTGTTGGCGCGCCTCGTCCAGGACTTTGGGTTCGAGATCCTTTCGCAGACGTGACTCGATTTGTTGTTCGAGCTCAGGAGGAATATTCGAGAGCGAAACTTCAAAGCGGCTGGGATTCGCGTCTCGTTGCGCCACACGATCCTTGAGCGCCATGACCTCAGCCTGGAGCGGGCGTAACGATTCTGCAATCGTCCTCTTGACCTGCGCTTCCAATTGCCGCGCGAAACGATCCAGCGTGGCCTCCGAGGGCTGATTTCCCTGGCCGGACAACTGGTGGGAGGCGGAAGTGTTCGTGGACTTGAGAATCTGGGCAGGATTCGCCGGAACTACCGGCGCTGGAAGTAGCCAGTCTTTAGGGCAATCTCTCAAGCCCCAGAAATTATCGGGCCGGTCGAGCTTCGCTCCCAGTCTCCAGCTCCGGTGATCTGAGTCAACCGGCTGGCAGCTGACCACATGAGCCGTAGTCTCGCGCCCGTCTTTGCTGTGAAGGTTCAGAGGAACACCTGTGTCAAGCTTGACGCGCGTCAGAATTGCGCAACCATGTGCATTGACTACCAGGGTTTCACACACCTCTGAGAAGTGCGTTCCTTCCATACTGGTAACCAGGATCTGAACCGCGGTCGGCACTCTCGAACTGCGCCGAAGTGTGGTGGGAGCTGCTCCGTTGTGCATGTCACTGTACCTTGCTGTTCCGAGGATTAGGTGCCAGTCGGCCAGTGCAAGCACCACGCACTTCCCACCATAACTCCAAATGGGTCTGTACCTGAAAAGTCGGAAGGAGGGTGGCTTGCATGACCTTTGGTAACGACCTGAAGGGAGATCGGACCGGCCGCACGTCAGACTTCCCAATCAGCGTATCGTGGTTGTCTCCTTAAGACCAACCTAGTACGTCGGAAGTGGTGAGCGTTAAATGTTGACTTTCAATCCGCGCGATCTGTGGCGGGGCGAGGAGGTCAAAGACTTTAACCACAGAGGGCACAGAGGATCACAGGGGAAACCGGCGTCTGCTTAAACTTGAGCTGTTTGTCGCACTACACTAGTTGGTACTGCCCAGGCTCTTCTCCCAATGTCAGTTTTCTGGAACGCTGATCAGCCTGATGGTCAGTGATACGCTGTTGGGCGGATTCGAATTGGCATGCTGACAGAAATTGGACAGGTGGAGGCGATTTTCCGGTATCCCGTGAAGTCCATGGGTGGGGAGCGACTCGAGGTCGCCGACATGGGCTGGCACGGGATCGATGGTGACAGACGCCTGGCGTTCCGGCGGATGGAAGACCGCAGCGGGTTCCCGTGGCTGAGCGCAGGCAAGCTTCCTGACCTGGTGCGGTATGCTCCGCTCCGGCGTGACGATGATCCGGACGACCTTCCTACACACATTCGCACGCCAGATGGCAAGGAGATGCCTGTCTTCGGCGAGGAACTGGCGGCGGAGGTCGGACGGCGGTACGGGGCTCCGGTGCAGATGATGCAGTTGAAGCATGGCATCTTCGATGAGGCGAGCATCTCCGTGATCGCGTCCGAAACGGTGAACGAGATTGGACAGCTCGCAGGGCGAAGTCTGGACGTGCGACGATTTCGACCCAACGTTGTGGTGCGTTCATTGCGGCCAGGGGCCTTTCAAGAGGACGAGTGGGTGGGCGGCGTGCTCTCATTCGGCGAGGGGGACGACTGCCCCGCAATCAGCGTGACGATGCGCGACGTCCGTTGCTCAATGGTGAATCTTGATCCCGACTCAGCCAGTCCGGCGCCAGAAGTGCTGAAGGCGGTGGTTCGGGTGAACCAGAACAAGGCGGGAGTTTATGGGACAGTCATCCGCGTCGGTCTAGTGGCGGTCGGGCAGACGCTATTCCTGCACGCGGCGGACGAGAAGAGGGATGTTGGGTAATCGAGGGTAGGAAGAAAAGCTAGTCTATGCGTCATCCCTCAGCGCCTAAAGCCGCGCCCCTTCAAATCGGAATACAAAAAGCGGAGACGAGGGGGTGCATCACTGGAACGGACAATCACAAAGCGCATCGACTTTCCTACTGCGGCTGAAGGGCTTCGTCGATTACGACCTTGCCGCTCTTGGTGGCGGTGATGACTTTGTGTATGGGGGCGTATCCGCTGAGCGTGATGTCGATGACATAGTTGCCGGGATCGACCATCACGTCGACGGGAGAAGGCTTATCCAACATGCGCTGGTTGACGGCGACCTGAGCACCCTTGGGCTGTGTATGGATGGAGACCGTGGCCTGTCCGGGCTGGCCTTTACCTCCGAACAGACGCGACATTTTACTGCCCACCGTCTTGATGCTGTCGACGTTGCCCAGGGGCTGCAGGGTCGGAGAGAAGTTCAGGGTCTGGCCGAGGGTGAACTGGCCGTTCATGGTTTCGTCGAGATAGCCGGACATGCGCACCAGCACGAGGTGCTGACCCTTATCGACGCTGACCTGCGCCGGCGTTTTTGCGTTCATGTTGTGACCATCGACGTAGACGCTGGCTCCGGGAGGAGTGCTCTTGACCACCAGCGTGGCCACCAGCTGGGCGAGATGAATTTGCGTGGTCGCGCGATTCGCTGAGGTGATACTCACGGTTCGCGTATCGGTGGCGTAACCCGACTTGCTGACGGTGATGGTGTGCTGGCCGGGCTGAATGTTGGTCAGAGTGAAGGGCGTGACCCAGCTGGGATCGGTGGCGCCGTCAATCTGCACTTGAGCGCCCTGCGGCGTGGAATCAATGGCTATTTGTCCGGGAATGACGACGGGCGTTGCGGTGGCCTTTTTCTTGGCGCTTCTTGATTTCGATGGGACAGCGGGTTGCGCTACCGGGGTGTCGGGTTCCTGGACTTCTTCGGGCTGAGCCGGGGCAGGAGCGGGCGTGGCTTCAGTCTTGGGAGCCGGAACTACCGGCGCGGGCTGTGCTGGAGGTTCGGAGACGGCGGTGGAACGTGGCGCTCCCGCATCCTCGTCGCCCTGGCTGTGGATGTAGTACGTCACACCGATCGCGATAATCAGGATCAGGACGCCGGCGCCACCCAAAGCGTACAGATAAAGCTTGGGGGGAACACCTTTGATCTCTTTGATCGCCTTCTGCGCCACTACGCGCGGCTGGACTTTGGGCTTCTCGTCTGCTTTGCGTCCGCCTCGAAACGGTGCGACAGCTGCCATTTCCGATTGCACCGGAGCAGTCTCTACCGGCGGCGGAGGCGGAGGCGCGACGTAGACTTCCTGGAGGGGAGGGAGTTCGGAAATTTCGGAGAAGCTGGTTCCCCCTCCGCCGGCAGGGCGGCCCTCTGCCATCATGGGATCGACAGCAATTTTCGGCGCGGCATGGTCGGATTGAGGCTCGAACGTTTCCACTTGGGGCTCATCAGCGACCGCGGCCGACATATAGGACGAAGGCTGCTCGGGTTCGACGCCGATCTGAGGAGCGCTGGCGGCAAACTGATCCGAGAGATCGAGTTCCTGAATCTCCGCGGGAGCAGCACTCATTTCGGGAAGCGCGACAGAATCGCTGGATCCAACGCCCGCCGCGGCAGCTGCGGCTTTCGGCATGGCCAGCTTTGAAGGCTTGGCTAAAGCTGAAGGCCGAGGCGCAAACGCTGACGTAGGTGCCGCAACTGGTGCCGAAGGACGCGCCAGCCCCGAGGGTGCGGACGCTGGTTTCGGGGGCGCGACCGGTGCTGGCGGCTTTGACGGAGCTGCATTTACAAACTTCGATTGTGCGGCGGTCTTCGCTTTATCGGGAACGGCGATTCCCTTTGGAGCTTCGGCTTTCTTGGCCGCTGCCGGTTTCGACTCCTTGCACTTCTCGAGGTCATCCAGCATTTCCCGGCCGCTCTGATAGCGCTTGGCTGGATCTTTTTCCAGTGCCTTCATGATGAGATTGCTGAGCAGCGGGTGGATCTTGGGATTCACATGGAGCGGTGCGACAGGAGTGCTCTCCAGGATGCTTTGGCGGAGTGATTCAATATCTTCCCGATCGAACGCTTTGCGTTCGGTCACCATCTCGTAGCACATGGCGCCGAGGCTGTATAGGTTAGAACGGCCATCGGTGGCTTCGCCGCGCACCTGCTCAGGCGACATGTAGTGCAGGAACGAAGGCAGTCCCTGGCTCACGTGCTGTGCGAAGTTACCTACGCTGGAGACGCCGAAGCTGAGAATTTTGACGGTGCCGTCCCATCCGCACATGATCTTGGAAGGCTCGAGGCTGTAGTGCACCAGCTTAAGCGAGTTGGCGTGATCGAGGCCGCTGGTCAACTGGCGTCCGATGTCGAGCAAATCCCAGATGGAGAATCCCTCTTTGCGGGCCAGCATGGTGGCGATGCTGTTGCCCTGGACATATTCCATGGCGGCGCAGAACTGGCCTTCCATCTCGCCGGCGCCGAAGATCTTGCTGATATTAGGACTGCTGAGAACGTTGGTGGTCTCGGCCTCGGCCAAGAGTGCGTGCTCCAGTGCGTCGGCTTGGTCTCCAAACACACTTAACTGGATCGCCTTCAGAGCGATCGTCTGATTGCTCTCTGGGTCGTTGGCCTTATACACCGTGCCAGTCGGCGATTTCGCCAACTCACTGAGGATTTCGAAGTGGCCGATTTTCGTAGACATTGCTTTGTTGCTCCAAGCCGTCACGCGCGCTGGTCCTGTCTCGCGCAGAAGTACTTATGGCGGCGAACATCCGAGAAACCGAGTAGCGTTAGGATATCGCCACGCGCGTGCTGCTTCGAGTTACCAAAGTAAGCCGAAATGCGGGCGAGCAACGTTGTGCAGCGCTAGTAGATGCTCCGTACTTCAGACTACCGGGCGTGGGCGAATCGATGTATGACCGCGTTGAGCCGACGCAAAGGCGCGTCGGGGCCTCGAGCACGTTTCTCCTTGAGTGTTCGGGGCGTCGCGTGTAACTCGACCCCGACATCGGCCATCGACAAACGCTCGGATGTGCACTGAATTGAAAGAATCCGAAATTTAAGCGCTAACGCCTATTTTCGGAAGTCAGGATTCTCAGCAGTCAGTACTCATTCGAAGCTGCCGAAGATTCAGCACGTGAGGGACCGTTTGTCGTTCCGGCTGGGCAGTTTTCCGATTGACGGGGGCAAGGTCGCCAGAGTAGCATCTCGGCCCTGAGAGTGGGGCGGCTCTCTTTCTTCCCTATCCCCGGACCCTGTCGTTGTCGGAGAAGTCGATCTTCATCATCGCTAGCGAGTCGGCGTTTACGGTTTCGTTTGTATCGTTCGGTCCTCGCGGGTCAGAGTCCAAATCTGGAATGTTTGAGAAGGAGAATGCATGAGAAAGATCAGCTTGGGGAAGCATTTCAGTTTCCTTCTTGTCGGTTTGCTAGTGTTTAACAGTCTCGTCGCCCAAGCCACGCCCACAGAGGATGTGTTTCGCACTGCCAAGGTTAAAGCAACAGTGCAAAAGCGCGGCATTGGAGAAAAATCGAAAGTCAAGGTGAGACTGCGGAACAAAAAAGAGGAGGTCAAGGGCTACATCAGCAAAATTGAAGATGCGTCTTTTGACGTGACTGACAAGACCACTGGGCAAGCGACGACGATCCTGTACGTCGACGTAGAGAGGGTCCAAGGCTCCGGCCTATCGAAAGGCGCAAAGATCGGCATCATTGCAGGTGCGGCAGTGACGATTGTTGCCATAGTATTTGCAGCGGAACTGAAGGCGCACGGCTATTAGGCGTGGCCAATCTGAAGGTCGTCGGGCCGAAGGGAATTTGTCGCTGAGTGTGATCGCCCCATTACAGCTCAAGTTCCCCCGCCACCGCCAAAGGGTCGCAGGAATCAGGGCAAGCTGTGTCCGTCTCTACACAGGCGCTCGGCTTCGCCTTCGCTGGACAGCCGAGGCGGCTGTCCCTACGTCAGCTTTCGCGCAGTTGGCTCGAGGACTTCACCACGGCAATGATGCGTTCGGAGAGGTTGGCGAGGTAAGCGATCAGTTCTGGAGGTTCTTGGATTTCGAAATCAACCCCCAGCCATAACAGATGGATGGCGATGGACTCCCAGGAATGCGATCCGGTCGTCAGGAGGCAGGAAGTGGGGCCGGTGGCTTCCAGTGTTCCGGCGGCAGGAGGCACTCGCTTGGCGATCACTTCGACCGGCGCATGCAGAGTTACGCGTGCCCGGCATGGATAGGGCACCTGCGAAAGAGATTTCGAAACAAAGGCAACGAAGTCTCCCTCCGGCGGCTTGCGGGGCTTGAACTGTGTTGAGGTCCTGACTTTGCCATCGATGCGATCGACGCGGAAGGTGCGCCAGTCTTCCCTTCCCACGTCCCACGCCACGAGGTACCAGCGATAACCCGTATGTACCAGCTTATGCGGCTCGACGATCCGCGCGCTGGAACTTCCGGTGCGGTCGTTGTATCGAAATCTGATCTTTTCGCGATCGCGGCTCGCACCGGCAATCGCGGACAGGCGGCCGGCATCGACTGTTGTGCCACGGCTGCCCAATTGCACGATAGAACCGTGCAGCGCTGCCACACGATTTCGCAACCTGGGCGGTAGCACTTGTTCCAGTTTCAGGAGAGCGCGAACCGAGGACTCTTCCATTCCGCTGACGGTGCCGCTCGCCGCAGTGCGCAATCCGAGAGCGACCGCCACCGCCTCATCATCGTCCAGCAGCAGGGGCGGCAGGTTCGCGCCTGCTCCAAGCTGGTATCCGCCGGCCACTCCTGAGGTCGAGTGCACGGGATAGCCGAGGCTGCGCAGGCGATCCACATCCCGCCTCAGGGTTCGTCCGGTTACGTCCAATCTGCTGGAGAGTTCGGCTCCCGACCAGTAGCGTTGTGCCTGGAAGAGCGAAAGCAGCCGAAGCAGCCGAGCCGACGTCTGCAGCATGGAAATGATTGTGCCACGAATCGAGGACTAAAACTGTCCTCAATTGCTGCTAGTGTTTCCGGCATCGATTCCGCCAACCCGAATAAGGCGGATCGACTTGAGAACGGAGATGACAATGAAGCTCACAGATTTCTTTCTTGCCGAACTGGATCGGGAAGCGGCCAGCAGTCGCCAGGCGCTGCAACGCGTACCAGAGGATCACAACGACTGGAAACCGCATCCGAAGTCGATGCCTCTTGGCTATCTGGCTTCGCTGGTGGCGACCATGCCCTCGTGGATCGTCAGCATGGTGAAGCATGACGAGCTGGATCTGAAATCGCCGGCCGCCGCGAAGTTCAAGCCTCTCGGGTGGCGCAAGCGCGAAGAACTGATTGCGGCACTCGACGCCGCGGTGGCAGAGGCGCGCGAGGCTCTGCAGAACACTACGGACGATCATCTGCTGACGTCCTGGAGATTTGTGGTGGGCGATCACGTGGTGAGCGAGAGTCCACGTCAACTGATGATTGCGGATTCGGTCTTCAGCCATCTGGCCCATCATCGCGGACAACTCACTGTCTATTTGCGGCTGAACGATTCCTCGGTTCCGGCCCTCTACGGCCCATCGGCCGATGAGGGCCGGGTTAATTAAGAGATGGCTTCGGGCGTGAATGCTTTCACCACGAAGGGCACTAAGGTTCACTAAGGAAATCGTTCTAGCAACTGTGATGGGACTACGGCGTAACTTCACGGTGGTCTCAACGGTTTTACTTGTGATGTGATTTGGGGTGACATTTGTCACCCGGCTTTGGTGACGATCTCCACTTGTGGGCGGAGCGGGGTCCGGGAAGTATAGAGGCGTCACGGAATCGGCTGAGAGAGCCGCTTTCAGGTCTTCCACACGCAGGTTGTCGATATGGAACGCAATCGTCTATCCTGTTTCCGATTGGCCGTACCTGCCTCCTGCGGTCCGTCTTCTGCTTGCCTCGGAGTTCATCCATGACCTTGACGCGATTTGTCCGTAAGAACACCTTTCGCAATCTTCGGCGGAGCATCCTTACGGTGTTGAGCATAGGCTTTTCATTGTTGTTGCTCACGCTGATGATGGCGATCTGGCGCAATTTCTACATGTCGAAGCCGACCGAGGAATCGTCGTTGCGCCTGGTGACCCGACATAAGGTTTCGCTTGCGTTCAGCATGCCGAGCTTCTACCGGGAAAAAATCCGCGCGATTCCTGGCGTGGCTGACGTTCTTCCCCAGAACTGGTTTGGCGGGGTTTACAAGGATGACAAATCGGGGAACTTCTTCGCGCAGTTTGGCACCGACCCGGACGAGTTCTTCAACGTCTTTAAGGACTGGAAAATTCCGGAGGATCAGGTCAAGGCGTGGCAGCGAGATCGCGCCGGCGCGGTCGTAGATAGCAAGAAGGCGCAAGACTACGGCTGGAAGGTGGGTCAGAAGATCATCATTACTGGGACTATCTTTCCCGTAAACCTGGAACTAACGATTCGGGGGATTTTCACGGCGCCGCGGCCCACGCAAGCCCTCTACTTCAATCAGAAATATGTGGAAGAGGCCGTGCCTTACATGAAAGGGCAGCAGGGCTTCTATACGATCCTAGCGGACTCGCCGGAAGCGGTGCAGAAGATAGGTCCGGCTGTCGACGAGATGTTCCGCAATTCGCCTCAGCCCACACGGACCGAGACGGAAGCGGCTTTTCAACTCGGCTTCCTGGCGATGTTGGGAAACGTGAAGGCATTCATTCTGAGCATCTGCGGTGCAGTGGTTTTCGCGATTCTGCTGGTTTCGGCGAACACCATGGCGATGTCGATTCGTGAACGGACGCGCGAAGTGGCGGTGCTCAAGACGCTGGGCTTCACGCGCGCCACGGTTCTTAGTCTCTTTGTAGGAGAGGCGGTGGTGTTGGCGCTGGTGGGCGGCGTCGGAGGTTCTGTGGTGGCATACCTGTTGGGAATGGGTGCCGCCAACGCCGGAGGATTTGCAGGGGCACTCCAGGTCAACGGACTCACCATGCTCACGGCTTGGGTCGTTGCAGCCCTGGTCGGGTTTGTCAGTGCCATCATTCCTTCCTACAACGCGTCGCGTTTGGGAATCGTGGAGGGCCTGCGCCACATCGGCTAGGGAAAGAATATGGCGATCCCAATCAAGTACAACGTTCGCAACATGACGCTCCGCAAGGGGCTGACCATCATGACTGCCCTGGGTATCGCGCTGACGGTAACGACGGCGGTCTTCATCATGGCTCTACTCGCCGGATTGCAAAAAGCTTTCAAGAGCACCGGCAATCCTTTGAATGTACTGGTACTGCGTAAAGGATCGACCAGCGAGCTTACTGGACCGTTCCCCCAGGAAGATTTTCAAACCCTGAAGACTCTGTCCGGCATTGCCAAAGATAAGAACGGTGAACCTCTGGTTTCGGGGGAGATCACGGTCGTGATTGTGTTGCCTCGAAAGGACGGCTCTGGCGAAGCCAATGTGACGGTTCGTGGGCTGATGCAGGATGGACTGGAGATCCGGCCAACGGTAAAGCTCGCGCAGGGCCGCTGGTTCACTCCTGGTCAGCGCGAGGTCGTGGTCAGCAACAGCATCCGCAAACGCTTTATGCATTCCAACGTCGGGGACGCAGTGGAATTTGGGAAGGGCTCGTGGAAGGTGGTTGGTGTGTTCGATGCGGGTGGTATGGCGTATGAATCGGAAATCTGGGGCGACGTGAACCAGATGAGTTCGGATTTCGATCGCCAAGGCGTCTACAGTTCCGCGTACTTGCGCGCGACCGATGCGGTTGCGGCTGACGCCCTGAAGCACCGGGTGAGCGACGATCAACGGCTGAAGCTCGACGGGATGCTCGAGCCGGAATACTATGCCTCGCAGACCAAGTCCGGCGCGGTCATTCAATTTATTGGGTGGCTGGTCGCGGCGATCATGGCCATTGGCTCCAGTTTCGCGGCTATGAACACGATGTACGCCGCGGTCGCTTACCGATCTCGCGAGATTGCGACGTTGCGTGTCATTGGATTTTCGCGACCGAGTATTTTGACATCCTTCGTACTGGAGGCCGTTCTGCTTTCGCTGCTAGGCGCGATCGTGGGCATCATTCTAATGCTGCCCTTCAACGGAATGACGACCGGCACGCAGAACCAGGTCACGTTCAGCGAAGTTGTATTCGGCCTGCAGATGACGCCTGGGGTGGTCACGGCGGCCATCATTTTTGCGGTGATTATGGGACTGTTCGGTGGAATCTTCCCAGCCTGGCACGCGTCCAGACGGGAAATTCTGGCAGCGCTGCGAGATTAGTCACACGGAAGATAGGAAAGTCAGGTCGGGATTCGATCGATGCCAATTGATACAAAACATCAGGAATTGCAAGGACTGCGCATTGACCGGACGGAGCGTGGTAGTGAAGGAGAACCGTCTCCGTGGGCGAAGCGGACGATCATCGTCGGTATTGCCGTGGTGGTCCTGTTGGGGCTGAGCGCTCTGTTGTACCGCCTGTTTGGGTCGAGCGCGCCCGAAGTGGAAACTGCCCGCGCCACGGTGGAGAGCAGCGGTGATCCGACCGCGGGCATCGTCCTCACCGCAACCGGATACATCGTGGCGCATCACAAGATCGAAGCCAACTCCAAAGTGACGGGCCGAGTTGCATGGATCGGGGTGGAAAAAGGCGACCACGTCAAGGAAGGACAGGTATTAGTCCGCCTGGAAGATCAGGAATTCCGCGCGCAGTATGAGCAGGCGGCAGGCGCGGCAGAGAGCGCACGGGCCCAGCTTCTGCAATTGGAACACGGATCGCGGCCGGAGGAAATCCAGCAGACGGAGCATAACCTTAGCGAGGCCAAGGCTACGGCCGCCAACGACAAGCTCACGCTTGACCGCACCAAGAGCCTGTTTGCGCAGGGAGTCATCTCGCAGCAGGCTCTCGATGACGCCACGGCGAAATATGAGGCCAGTCAACAGCGGGAGCATTCCATCGAGCAGAGCTATCAACTGGCGAAACTCGGCCCGCGGGCCGAGGAGATCGCCCGCGCGAAAGGCGCGTTGATGCAGGCGGAGGGGCAAGCCGCCTACGCCAAATCACAGCTTGATGCAACCGTGATTCGAGCTCCTATCACGGGCACGATTCTCGATCGGAGCGTGGAAAAGGGCGAACTGCTCACTGGACAGTTTGCGAGCGCGGCCCGCCCGGTCTTTTCCCTGGCGGATCTGAAGGATATTCAAGTCGAACTCGATATCGCGCAGGACGACTTCTCCCGGCTCGGACCGCAGCAAAAGGGAGTCGTTACTGTCGATGCTTTTCCGGACCGTAAATATGACGGTGTGATCGCGGAGATTTCTCCTGAGGCCAATCGCCAGAAGGCCACGGTGCAAGTGAAGGTGCAGATCCTGAATCCGGACGATTATCTACGGCCGGAAATGAATTCGACCGTGAAGTTTATTGCAGACGAACCGTCCAAGAAATCCAGCGTGTCGAGTCCGGTCGGGGTGTTCGTACCGACGAACGCCGTGCGCGACCGTGAAGGCAAGAAGGTTGTATTCATCGCGTTTAAAGACAGAGCCCTCCAGCGGGAAGTTCGGGTTACTGCGCAGCGCAGCGGCGGAGCGCTGGTGCAAGGCCTTACTGGAGGCGAGGACGTTATTACCGCTGGTCCAGCGGATCTGAAAGATGGAGACAAAATCAAGATTAAGGGGCAATCATGAGCACAGTTGCACAACCGAACGTTGCCACCACCACGAAAGTTGTCCAGGTTCGCGGCGTCAGTAAGATCTTCAAGCGGGATGCGTTTCAGGTGACGGCGCTCGATGACGTTTCGATTGACATCGCCAAAGGAGAGTTTCTCGCGCTGATGGGCCCGTCGGGATCGGGCAAGACAACGCTGCTCAACATGATTGCCGCGATCGACCGGCCAACCTCCGGCGAATTGCTGGTACAGGGGCAGGACATCTTCCGCTTCAACGATTCACAGATTGCACACTGGCGCAACGAACACATCGGGTACGTGTTTCAGACCTTCAATCTGATTCCGGTATTGTCGGCGTTTGAAAACGTGGAACTGCCGCTGCTGCTCACCAAGCTCAATGCGCAGCAGCGCCGCGATCACGTCATGACGGCATTGAAACTTGTCGGGCTGGAGGATCGCGTTCATCACCTGCCAAAACAGCTCTCAGGCGGACAGGAGCAGCGAGTCGCCATCGCGCGAGCCATCGTGAGCGATCCAACCTTATTGCTGGCAGACGAACCGACAGGCGACCTTGATAGCCACTCCGCGACAGAAGTGCTGGAGATTTTGAAGCGGCTGAACGAGGACTTCCACAAGACGATTGTGATGGTGACGCACGATCCGCACGCAGCTTCTTACGCGCACGTGACCCGGCACCTGGAAAAGGGCATGTTACTGCCGCCGGAAGACGGCTCGAATCATTAAGGATTAAAGTGCAGGGGTATTTTCGCGGGGGACCTGGACTCTGATCGGGAAACCTCGGCCCGATACGTTGAGACAACTCGACTAGGAGACGAGGCCCACCTGGTCGCCCGCAGGGGGCGACGAGGGCACGTCGGCCACCCACCGCCATGCCCGTCTGCCATTTGATACGACCGCTTCTGCTTCGCCATATTCCACCAAGCGGTTCAGTACTGTGGTTACCGACGCCATGGGATCTTTGTGGCGAGCGAGTAAATCCGGCAGCTTTTCCTGGAAGTAATCGCAGATATCACGCGAATTCATGGCGCGGCTGGATTCCATCAGAATCATTCGACAGGCTTTGGTGAAGCCTGGCTGACGGCCATTGCTCTTGCGGTCCACCAGTTCCATCAACTCATCATTCAGAACGCCATCCCCGAAGAGATTCGCCAAACCGGAGATCGTCTGTTTCACCGTGCCGATTCGTTTCATGATCTCAGCACGCTGTTGCATTAACTGCCGCAGTTCATCATGAGCCTGACGGATCACTTCCTGCACATGACCGATGTCGTATCTATCAATCGGCCTCATCGAACCATTGGAACGTTCCACATTTTCCATACTTCCCCCAAGAAAGGTTGGACGCCTTCATAGCGCTGTCCTCGCGAGCACCAGGGACTCGTTGCCGCGGAAGCAGACGTCCGAAGAGCGACGCATCTTCAAGCGGGCAGACACCCGCTTATAGCTCTATACGCACGATGCTGCTGTGGCGTTCCGTCGATCTCCGCAAGAATCGAGGTCCACGGATTTAGGTGTTAGACGATGAGATGGTGAAAGGGTTAACAAAGAAGCATTACTTTTCGAACGGGATCCCTGGTTGTTATCCCCTTCAGTGGAGGACGATGACCAGCAGCCGGCCATCGGAGTGGTAGCCGTCTCCTGTTGCGTTTTTCGCCTCTTGCACCGGGTTTGGCGGAAGGTAATAACTAAACGTTTTGGCGTTGTTGGATTTTTGCAGGCTGGCGCCTATATTGTCGCGCTCACCGTCGACGGCGGGATTAATCTTGTGCGTGACCTCATTGTTGCGCTTGTCCTTCGCGAAGCCGATGTCGTGGGTCCCAGCGCCGACCCACACTTCCTGGCTATTCCATCTGAAGGGCGCCTTCCAGATGCGAAAGTGATGGCGGCTAGCCACCATGGCAATGGGCTCAGCCATTTCGTACCCGAAATCCTGCTTTCGACCGAACAGGAAGAGCGTGCTCATCGGCATGGCGAGATAGTCCTTGCTGTCGTAGGTTTGCATTAACGCATTGAGCGCAGCTCTTGTGTTGTTGGTATCAGCCACATGCCAGTCAGCAGCCGTGAGCGCGGACTGCACGTCCTGTTGGGAGCCTACGATGACGAAATTCACCATGTCGCCGAGGTTGTTGAACTGATCGTTGACTCGGCGGGGAAGGCCGTCGAGCTGTTTTCGAAGATCCTCATCCAACGGCGTTTCGGAAACGTGAAGAACGGGATCAGGGGACGCTTCCGCGCCGGTCGCGGATGTCGCGTCCTCGGAATTCGGAGTCGGTTTGTTGACTCCAAACTGTCCAGACATGAACACCTGCGCAGCAGTAGCGAGTTGCGACTTCAGTTGAGCGCCGCGGGTAGTCTGCTGCGTACCGGAGGGATTCGCTCCTTTGGACGCAGGACTGGGAGTTTGAACTTTGACTTCGTATCCACCTTGGCAGGGTGGCGTACCCGAGAGATTCATTCCGAGGAACAAATGGGAAGTCTTGTCGATGCGGAGCTCCCTACGCGTACCGACCAAAATCGGAGACGCATCGGCCTGGAGCTTCGCGATGAGGGCACCTGGACCCGCCTCGGGGATCGGGAGGCCTGCGACATTAGAAGAGCTGGTGCTTAGCCCCACGGGATCGCATCTCTTTGCGCCATCGGAGGGAGTCGAGGTTGCCGGGACCACTGCAATAGTGAGCGTGTCTCCGGGCTGGAGATTTAATCCGGTATCGGTCCAGACCGGGGAAGACGAAATCTGGAATGTGAGGTCGCGAGAGTTCGATCCGGACTGTGCGTTTACTGGAACAGCAACCGCCAGGGTAACAAGTAAGAGGATGGAGCGATGCATGTGGCACTTCCTTGGAAGGGTTTAATTATGTTCTAACCTTACCTCCTGTTGGCAAGTCTCGATGGACGTCGATGGTGAACGGTAATGAGTGCTTTCGAGGAAATTTGCGCAGCGCTGCCTGATTCGGGATTTTTCAGTCTCATCGGAATTTCTGTCTCCGTCGAGAGGTTAAACTTTCGCTCCCAGATTCCGATGGTAACCATGTGTTAGCAGCAGTAAAACCGGCTATAGCGCCCCTCCGGGTCCTCCTGGTGGGCGATCACGAGGAAGACTTCTTCCTGATTCGCGAGATGCTGGAACGTAATCGAAGTTTGATCGCGGCCGATCTGGAGCACGCCCGGTCTCTCGAGGAAGCCCGCGAACTGATGCAACTTCATATGGGTTTACGGCGAGCCTGGATCCAGCACTAATTTCAAAACCTATCTGCCCTGCGTGCATGAGCGGCATCATTTGAGCGATATCGAGGAGACGGAGTCTCCCACCGAAAGAGGTGGATCGGAGACGATTCTGCTAGTCGAAGACGAAGCAGCGGTGCAGCGCGCCACGGCGGAATTTCTTCGCCTACAGGGATACAACGTAATCGAAGCCCGGGGTGGACTGGACGCTCTGGCATTGGCGCAAGAACAAACGACGATTCACCTGGTGGTCAGCGACGTTGTTATGCCTCGCATGAGCGGCGGCGCTTTGGCGAAAGAAGTTGCGCGAGTGCGTCCCGATACACAGATTCTGCTTGTTTCCGGATACGCGGGAAAAACCATCCTCGACCACAAGGTGGTCGACCTGGAAACGAATTTCCTGCAGAAGCCTTACACCCTGAAGCAACTGTCGTCTAAGATTCGGAGGGCGCTGGACATCTCTTCCCCCGCTCCGAATTGATTCAAGTATCGCGGCTGCATATCGCGGCTGGTCGGTATAATAACTGGCGGGCCCATGCTCCCCAGCGCAAGATGCGCCCTTCCTGTGCTTCTTCTCTCTATTCATCTTCTCCATATTCGCGCAGACAAAGCTCTGGCGGGCGTCTTGCTCGCGGTCTTCTGTGGTTCGGTCGTTTACTGCATCCTGCAGATCGTTGCAGCGTTGCGTTATCTGCAGGTCCGCTCTCCGGCGCGGTTGGGCGCCGAACCAATCAGCATCCTGAAGCCGCTCGCTGGACTGGATCTTGATCTGGAATCGAATCTGCGGACCTTCTTCGAGCAGGACTATCCATCATTCGAAATCCTGTTTGCGGTTCGCAGTGAGAGCGATCCCGCCGTGCAGGTTGTGTCACGACTTCAACGAGAGTATTCGAAGATTCCGTCACGGCTCGTCATCACGGGTGAACCGCAGTATCCAAACGCAAAAGTCTTCAGCCTGGAACGCATGATGGCTGCGGCGGGCAATGATCTGCTGGTGATGAGCGACAGCGACATTCGCGTGACTCCAGATCTACTTCGGACCGCCGCCGCCGAATTTCAGGATGCGCGGCTCGGCGTGGCCACCTGTCCTTACCGCGCCGTTCCCGGTCCGAGTTTCTGGTCGCGCCTGGAAGCGACCGGCATGAACACCGACTTCTGGGGCGGCGCGCTAGTGGCTCGAATGCTCGAAGGCATGCGGTTTGCCGTGGGGCCGACTATCGTTGCCCGCCGCCGAGTGCTGCAGGCGATCGGAGGCTTCGCTCGATTGAAAGATTATCTGGCGGAAGATTTCGTGATGGGGCAATTCGCCGCCGAAGCTGGTCATGGCGTGATCTTGTCGTCTTATGTCATCGAACATCACATCGGAAACGCGACCTTCAGCGAGAACGTCGCTCACCGGTTGCGGTGGGTGCGCAGCACGCGTCGCTCTCGCCCGGCGGGGTACATCGGCCAATTGTTCACGATGCCGTTGCCGCTGGCGTTGATCGTTTCTGCAGTCTCGCCGGCGTGGTGGCCGGTTCTGCCCGTCGCTGTGGCAGTGCGCGCAGTCGCGGCATATATGGTTGCGGGGCATGTGCTGCGCGCCAGGCTCAAGTGGGCCCTGCTGCCGATCGAAGATATAATCGGATTCTTCTTCTGGTTTGCGGGATTCTTTGGCAACACGATTTCCTGGCGCGGAAGGCGCTACCACCTCTTCGCCGATGGGCGTTTCGAATTGATCAGCAGGCCGGCAGCCAACGGCTGAAGCTACGACGTCCGGAGCAGTCGGCCTTTTCTCAATTCGAATCGATCACCGCGCCAGGTCACAGTGTGGCCCCAAAAACTCGTGATCCAAACACCAACCGCAGTGAGATCCCGCAGAGGCAACAGCCACAATTGGCCCGGGAGTTGGCGATCTTTGAGGGCGGCCTTTCCGACCGTGAGCGCGACCAGAATCCTCAGAAGCAACACCACTCCCAGTACGGCGCACGCCCAAGTTGCAGCGCGGGCCAATATCAGGGTCAGAAGCGCCCACGTGAGGCCGAACGTTGCGATCAGGCCGATATATCCACCGAACCGCGCGTCGCGCACGCCACGGGCCCAGCGCATCTGATGGGCGAGGTACCCACCGAAGTTGTAAGCGGGAAGATGGGTCTCGACGACCACGTCCGACAGCATTATCTTCAGGCCGAGACCCGCAATCCGGTGTCCGAGTTCGTAGTCGTCAGCTAAGAATTCAACAATCGATCTGAAGCCGCCGATCTGGTTCAAGTCTCGTCGGCGGAAGGCAAGTGTCGATCCCAAACCAAAGCTCAGACCGCCTTCGATGAACTGGGCAGCCAAAACACCGACGCTGAAATCGGTGCTGATGCCGAGCGCCTCCAGCTGCGAACCGAGAGTGGGTCCGGCGACTCCGCGATAGAGACATGTCACCATCCCCACATGTTCGTCTGCCAAGGGTGCGACGACTCGTTGCAAGTAGTCGCGTTCGACTCGAATGTCGCTGTCATTAACGATGAGGTATTCGTGGCGAGCTGCCTGGACCATCTGCTCAAGATTGCTGACCTTCACGTTGGGGCCGAGGATGTTCGGGCAGATGACCAACTGGATCGCACGGTCCGGAAATTCCCGCTTCAGTTGCTCCACGCTCGCGACAGCCGGATCAGCCGGATCACTGACACCGAAAACAATTTCGAACTCGGGGTAATCCTGCAGACAGTGACTGCGGAAGCTCTCATAGATCTCAGGATCGATTCCCTTCAGCGGCTTCAGGATGGAAACCGGCGGTGCGTGGGTCGAGCGAGGGCTGGCACCCGCTGTTCTCTCGCGCAGGAAGGCAGCCGTGCGGTACAGACAAACGAGGTAGTAAATGCAACTGGAAAGGCAACCGAGAATGGCAACGATCTCAAGGATTGCGATTGTGTGCTGAATCATGCGCGAACGCCGGCCATCTATTCGTACCTGAGCGACTCGATGGGATCAAGGTTGGCCGCTTTCCAGGCGGGATAGATGCCGAAGACGAGCCCGACACCCGCGGCAGAGCTAAAGCCGAAGGTCACCCAGAAAGTAGACATGTGGGCGGGCAGAGAAGGCCACAGAACTGGAATCACCCAGACCACAATCGCACCGACCAGGATGCCGATCAGACCGCCTACAGCAGTGAGCATGATGGCCTCCAGGGTGAACTGAAGGAGAATATCGCGCTTGCGTGCGCCAATCGCTTTGCGCACGCCAATCTCACGAGTGCGCTCGGTCACGCTGACCAGCATGATGTTCATCACCCCAACGCCACCGACAACCAGTCCAACGCTGGAAATCGCGAACATACCGATGAACAGGCCCCCGGTAATCTGGTTCCATACTTCAGTGATCGACTCAGAGGTGAAGATGGCAAAGTTGTCCGGCTTGTCGAAAGAAACTTTTCTTCTCCGCCGCAGAACTTCGCGGATCTCGTCCATGGCCTTGGGCATGTCGTCGTGAGACGTAGCTTTGACCACAATCCAGTGCTGTTTCAATTCCGGGTGCAGCATCTTGAACGTGCGGAGCGGGAAGATGGCCCGATTGTCGATGGGATCCTTGCCCCCGCCGAACACTGACTGGATCTTGCCCAACGTGCCTATGACCTCAAACAACCGGCCTTCGATGTTGACTTCCTGCCCCAGCGGGTCCTGATTCCCGAACAACTCCTCGGCGGTGTCGTGGCAAAGAATAACGACCGAGGTACGATGCTCGTCATCGAATTCAGTGATCCATCTACCGCGGGTTAGTGGCAGGTCCTCCACATCGAGCAGTGAAGCTGTACTGCCCTCGAGGAGCGTGTTCTTTGCTTTACGGCCCTGATACTTGACGGCGTAAGTGCCGCTGCCGATTTCCGGGCGAAAGAGCCGAATCGAGGCGGCTACCGCCCGGACATGAGGCAAATCTCGGAGCTCCTCGGCGTCCTCGCGCGTCAACTCTTTGCGGGCCCGCATCTCGTCCGACATTCTGCCAAAGGTGAAGGGCTCGAGATGGAAAACGAAAATAACATTGGATCCGATGGTGGCGAGCCGATCGCGAACGTTGTCATCCAGCCCACGGCCGATCGACGAGACACCTATGACTACCGCGACACCAATCACAATGCCCAGGACGGTCAATCCCGAACGCAGCTTGTTGGTGCGGATGGTGTCCGTTGCCATCTGAACGATTTCGCCGAACTCGCTCTTACGCATGACGAGTTACTGCCCTTCGAGTTCCGCCAGAATCGGGCCGAGAAGCGAAGCATTCAAGTAGATGGAACCAATGGAATGAATCATCCCCAAGCGCACACAATCTACTCGTACCGCAGTGATTCGATGGGATCGAGATTCGCCGCTTTCCATGCCGGATAGATTCCGAACACCAGTCCCACCCCGGCGGCCGAGCTGAAACCAAACGACACCCAGAACATCGACATGCGTGCGGGAAGCGAAGGCCACACCATGGGTATCACCCATACAACCGCGGCGCCGGCGAGGACGCCGATCACACCGCCTACCGCGGTCAGCATGATCGCCTCGAGGGTGAACTGCAAAAGGATGTCGCGCTTGCGCGCACCGATCGCTTTCCGGACGCCGATCTCCCGGGTGCGCTCGGTGACGCTGACCAGCATGATGTTCATCACGCCGACGCCCCCCACCACCAAGCCGACGCTGGAAATTGCGAACATGCCGATGAATAGTGCGCCGGTCAGCTGGTTCCACACGTCGGAAATGGAATCCGAGGTCATCACCGCAAAATTATCCGGCTTATCGAACGCAACTCTCCGCCGGCGCCGCAGCAATTCCCGAATCTCGTCCATCGCCTTTGGCATATCGTCGTGCGAAGTGGCCTTGAGGCTGATTACGTGCTGCTTCATTTCCGGATGCAGGGCTTTGAAAGTTTTCAGTGGAAGGATAACGCGATTGTCGTTGGGGTCCTTGCCTCCACCGAAGACCGACTTGATCTTGGTCACTGTCCCGATCACTTCGAACAGCTGGCCCTCGACGTTGATCTCTTTGCCGAGCGGATCCTGGTCCCCAAACAACTCGTGCTGCGTCTCGTAGCAGATGACAACTACCGGCAGGTGGTGCTCGTCGTCGAAATCGCTGAACCATCGGCCACTGGCCATCGGCAAGTCGAAGACGTCCTTAGCCTCCGCCATATCCCCTTCGAGGATGGTGTTCTTAACTTTTTTGTCCTGATACTTGACCGCGTAGGTGCCGACTCCAAGTTCGGGGCGGAAGAGGCGCAACCCTGCCGACACTGCTTTGACGTGGGGCAGATCGCGCATCGCCAAGGCATCGTCATAGGTAAGCTCCTTGCGCGTGCGCATTTCATCCGTCATGCGGCCAAAGGTGAAGAAGTCCAGATGGAACACAAAGATTACATTCGATCCGATGCTAGCGACCAGGTCTCGCACATTGTCATCGAGCCCGCGGCCGATCGAAGATACGCCGATTACCACCGCAACTCCGATCACGATCCCGAGTACAGTCAGTCCCGAACGCAGTTTGTTGCTGCGGATGGTGTCGGTCGCCATGTGGACGATTTCGCCGAATTCGGATTTGCGAATCATGGAGAATTTGGTGATTGAGTGATTTCGCGATTAAGCGATTGGAAAAACGGCAGAACTGTTTTTAGACCTCAATCTCCCGATGGCTCAATCGCTCAATGACTCAATTCCATTACATCTCGAATCTTAACGCCACAATCGGATCCAGTCGCGCGGCCTTGCGGGCGGGATAGACTCCGAAGAACACGCCTACACTAGCCGCCACGGTCAGCCCCGCTAACACAGCCCAGAGCTTGATCGACGAAGGCATTCCGATGATCGCGGTCACGCCCTTGGCCAGGACTATGCCACCAAGAACCCCGATCGCTCCGCCCAGCAGCGCGAGAATCACCGACTCAATCAGGAATTGCAGCAGGACATCATCGCGGCGCGCGCCCAGCGCCTTGCGAATGCCGATCTCACGCGTGCGCTCGGTCACCGAGACCAGCATAATGTTCATGATCACGATGCCGCCGACCACCAGCGAGACACCGGCAATCCCGATCGTCGCCATGAAGAATGTGTTGCTGAGTCCCGACCAGATTCCCAGGAGACTTGCGTTGGTCTCAATCTCAAAGCTGTCTTCCTGGCCGGGACGATCGTGGCGATGCGAGCGTAGCCCTACGCGCGCTTCGTCGATCGCCTGATTCAGCGGAATGCCGGTCGCTGACGCTTTCCCCCAGATTCCGATGCTGTGATTGTGCGATCCATACTTCTTCAGGTACACAGTGATGGGGATCAGAACATAGTTGTCGGCGCTTTGTCCCAGCGTCTTTCCCTTTTTCTTGCCGACTCCGATGACCTGATACGTCCAGCCATCGATCCTGACTTCTTTTCCCAGCGGATCGCTGCCTGCGAGAAGGTGGTCGACAATGTCGGTTCCCACGACGGCGACCTGAATGTGGTTGTTCAAGTCGGTCTCACTGATCATGCGGCCGGATGTCAGGTCTGTATCGAGAATCGTGGCAATCGAGGGAGTGATGCCCTGAATGTTTGTGTCGTTAATTGATTGCTCGTTGCGCTTCACTTTGCCGGCGCCCTGCATTAGCGCGCCGACGTACTGGCAGTGCTGGCAGGCATCGACTACGGCCTGGTAATCCTCCATGTCGAGGTTCTTGCGCTTTTCCGCTTCAAGGAAATGATCGACGTTAGTTTCCACCGCCGACATTTTTGCGACGATGAACACATCTGCGCCGAGATTGAAGATCTTTTTGGCAACGTAGTCGTTGATTCCGGAGACGAACGTCACCACCGCGATGACTGCGCCCACACCGATCATGACGCCGAGCAGCGTCAGGACCGAGCGCAGCTTATTCGCCCACAGCGACTGCAAGGCCACGCGGATGGCTTCAATGTAATTCATGGATTGAAGTTGGACCTCAGGCGTCGGACCTTAGCCTTCACGCCCCGGACTCACACCAATGCAGGGACTTCCGGGCCGAGAACGCTGGCGGCGCGATATCAGTTTACAGTGAATTGCCCGCTCTCGCACCCATTTGCTTGCCGGTCTAAGGTCTCAGGTTCTGGGCCTGCATCGTATAATTGTTATGTAGGCAGCCGGACCGGACGGCCGCTTCCCGCGTCTTCGGATGCGAGGAGAGGAAAGTCCGAACTCCGCAGAGCAGTGTGCC
>Ga0070732_10000524_pt1 | contig 23875 bp, 13 predicted proteins | sample Coa_R1_5_FD_66449 | JGI IMG/M metagenome (GOLD analysis project Ga0070732, IMG submission 66449) | Surface soil microbial communities from Centralia Pennsylvania, which are recovering from an underground coalmine fire - Coalmine... | ecosystem: Environmental > Terrestrial > Soil > Unclassified ... | reverse complement strand
GTTGTCTTCTAAGGGGTACGATTTCAGATAACCCGACTTAGTTCAGGAAACCCGGAGAGTGCCTCGTGGAGTTACATCTCGTTAACTATCTTAGGTTAATTAAACTTCGCTTGTCAAGCTAAATCTGAGATGTTTCGGCAACCGCAGAGAATTGCTCAAGTTAGAGATGTTAAGTACGGAGGAGTTAACTCGATGTTTGTCCCGTGATTGGCCCGCCCGAAAGTCGCTCAGCGTTTAACCCTGATCTGATTACGATTGAGAGTGCCCTTCTTCAGCTGGAGGGAGAACGGGAAGCAGAAGTCAGTGCTGATCGGAACGGTTGAGAAACGACCCACCGAGGCAGATGCGCAAAGAGCGGTCGAACACCTGCACATGAAGATCAACGCTCTGAACCCGCAGCTCGGCAACATCGACTGGCACACATTCAGGCACGGTTACTCTACGCTCTTGCACGCACTGGGTGCCGCGCCTGCCGTTCAGAAAGAGCTATTGCGCCATGCCAGCATCCAGACTACCATGAATATCTACACTCAGGCCGTGACCCGGGCAAAGCGGGAGGCGGGCTCGAAAGTGGTCGATGTTCTATTGCGGATGTGACATGTACGAATGTGTACTTTTCGAGATGACGTAACGAATGTAAACGCTGAGGAATCAATCATGCGCCCGTAGCTCAGCTGGATAGAGCACTTGCCTACGAAGCAAGGGGTCGGGTGTTCGAATCACCCCGGGCGTACCAACTCTTTCAAGATCAACTTGTTAGGTCGGACCCAAAGGCCGCGGTAACGCCTGATTTGCTGCGGCAGAATCGCCCTCTTAATGAGACCACTCCTTCGCACGCGGCTTCTTCTACGCCAGATGGGAGACTGGATCATCAAATCAAATCGCGACGCGCGCTTGGCCGCGGCGGCTTGAGTGCCTTCAGTTCTCCCACTTTGCCGAGAAAATCACTGCGGTCCACGATGTAATGCAGTTTCATCGAAGCTTCACCACCGCCCAAGCGCTCGAGGAGTTCTTCGAACGCGTCAGGCGGATTCTGCGCGATGACGCCGACCGCGTGGAGATAGCCCCCAATGCGAAGCCGTGCCATCAGCTCCCGGAGCGTATAACGGCCTTCCAAGGTCAAGCCACCCGCTTTTTGTGAGCGGCTCACCAGGTAATGTACAACTAGCAGTTCATCAAACAAGACGGGCGCGAGAAACAGACGACCTTTGTCCACTTCCCAACCCCTCTCGAGGTACCGCGAACGCCGGATCGACTGAATTTGTTCGAACTGAGCCTGCCAATCCTGTTTTGGCTCCTTGCGGCTCAGATAATGGCGGCATACGTCTCGCAGCCAGTGCGGAGCCTCGAAATCCAGCCCTTTACTGATCTTCTCGAGCCATTCGAAGAATGCCCCTTGACGCGTGCCTCGTTCTTCCAGGATAAGGAACTGGCTGCCCGACCTTGGCAGGGTTTTCACCAGTTGGCGCCGCAAGGCATCGGTTGTTCTCCCACCTTCGATCCGATAAATCGTTAAGCGCGCGTGCCATTTCGGCGGAGATCCGCAGTAAGGGCAACGGTCTTGGGGAGACTGCATGGTGAAGTAGGGCCGCGTGGCCTCCGAACCGTTCAACTCGACCAACGATGGTTTGTAACGCTTAATCTCGAGGTGTGCTCTGTTCAGCGACAGCCCCATGTGTCGCGTGAACACGTCCAGGACGCAGGCGAGACAGATCGATCGGTCGAAGTTCCTGACGGCCTCACTCGGAAACGCGGAAAGATCAATTTTTTTCGTTCCTGCGACAGATACCTTCTGAACGCGACCAGTCCTTCGGCTAGCCTTCTTTGGAACCGGCCGGGAGGCTGGGCTCGCCACACCACCTTTCTTTATGGGAGCCGTCGTCAGGCGTGTGGCCGATCCGCCGCCACCCTTCACTCTCTTGCGAGACGGCCGCACAACGGTCTTAACGCGTCGGTAGGTTCGTCTGCTCGCCATTCGCGCCGCCACGCTCAAGCTTATCAGAACTACCGCATCGACTGCACTACGAGCAACGAAGCGGTAGTGGTCCAGTTTGCGGTTGTAGCGGCGTGTTTATCCCGCCAAGTGGCGGCATAAAGCCGCCGCTACGTCAAACTGCACTACGAGCAACGAAGCCATTTCGATTTAAGCCGGCAAAACAATTTCATCCACCGCACACCATAAAGTAAGACGGCCCAAAGGGTGGATGGGCGTGAGGTCCCCCAGTTCACTCGACGAGCGCAAGTTTCTCGCCCTGCCAGTTCTTCCCCGGGGGAATCGGGACCAGCTCCATCGCGTCCTGCGCGAGGACGGCGGTTGAGGAGCGATCTGTAAATGGGCAACAGCCGTGTTTTCGGTCGGGTCGAAGGACCCGCACTAGCCGATCTCGATGGTCACCCGGGTCTTGCTGGCGAATGTCGTGGCCGGCAGAATAATGCGGTCGGGATGGAGGTTACCAAGCGACGTCGACTTGAGCGGCTGACGGTCCGGAGGATGAATGTGCACGACCAAGTCCGCCTCGAACAGGCCCGCGAATTCGATTGTAACCCGCCAAGCAGGGCGAGCCCCTGCTCCGTTCGCTTCGGTGGTCCAGGTGAGCGGACCGAACCGAGTAGGGCAGCCTTTCACCCGAATGCGTTCGCCGCCGCGAAACCAGTGCTGGGGAGCACCCTTCTGTAGATGCACGACGTTCGAGTCGTGCTCTTCGTAGCACAACAGCCAGCGCAAGGCGAGCGCCGGCTGTAATTCACTGTTAACCACCGCCGACCAGGCGTAAGGACTACCCTCGCCGGGATAGTTGCCCGGCAACAGCGCGTCCTCCGGAGCATAGCGATTTCCCGAGTCCATTGCGTAGCAGAGGTTGCCGTACAACGCCAGCAGGAACGGCCGGTAGTCCTCCTGACGAATACGTCCGGCGAGCGTTCCGTGCTCCATGAAGTTCGAGGTGCGCGGGTAATCGCCGTCGGTGTTCATGCCGAGGATCTGCTGACCGGCAATCGAGCGATGCCGGAAGTGGCCGCGATCGAGCTCGGGATCGCCCCAGTCGCTGGTCCACCAATCCATCATATAGCGGTGATTCTCGTAGCTCGAGAGCTCCGATGGCTTCCGCTCGGTATCAAACGCTGTGAAGGGCGTGATTCCGGCCTGCTTCATCGCTGCGTTACGCGCTCCGAGTGTCGTCGCGAGCGATCGCTCGATATCGGTGCGCATTTCTGCCGCCAGCCGGGCGAGCTCTGCGGACTCGCGCCGCAGGCTGTCGTCTTGGTGCTCGCTGCCGGCCCGATCGAGGACGCGGGCGTGCTCCTTGAGCCCCCGCCATGTCCACGATGCGTTCGGGTAATAGTAGGGATGCGACTCCGGGTAGTCGTTCGCAGGGTCGCCGTTGTCGGCTTCGGGCGATCCCCAGATCAGGCCATGGCGTGGATCGCTCACGGGGAAGGTTTGCTTCGAATACCGGTAGCGCCGCACGACAAAATCGATCATGCGCCTGATAATCGGCAGGCGTCGACGGAGCGCCTCGAGGTCGCCCGTGTAATCGTAGGCGCGGGCGGAGTTCTCGAGGAAGACGCCTGCGTTGAGCGGGGCTTCGACCTGGTCCTGAGTGTTGTAGAGAAAGTTGCCGTCCGGCAGAACGTAGTGTTCAAGGTAGTGCTGGAAATATGGTTCGCCTTCCTGGCTCAGGTTCCAGAGTTGATGCGCCCAGACAAATTCGTAGTGGGCGACAGGAAACAGCGCGTGGCTGCGCACCGGAATCTTCGTGTAGGCCCCCTCACCGATCTGGTAGGTCGGTTCGAGTCCCTGGTAGCTCGTCCGCGATAGAACGATCCCGGCTCGCGCTGCATCGAGCAGCCATTCATCCGGTATCTCGACCTCCATCCGGCTCTGAAAGAAATCGTGCCACTTGTTCCAGATTCCCACCAAACCGGCGAAGAAGTCTTCCGCGGACCCGTTCCAGTAGCGCTCCACGAACCCGCTTGACGGCGTGACACTGCCGGCCCCAGTGTCCCCGGCGGGGATCAGCGCTCCTTTGGATCCCGGCGGGATCATGGCGCGCACGCGCCCGAGCGGCTTGGACTCAGCGCCCGGCGGCAGAATGACCATCACTTCGTAGCCCACATGGAACCGGGGATTCCACACGCCGATATCCGCCGCAGGAAGATATCCTCCGAGAAGCGTCCGCTTGCTGTATCCAGGCACGAGCTCATAGAGATACTCGGAAGGCAGGAAGCGGCTCGGGTCGAACAAGGCGCCGGTCAAGTCCGGAGCCCACAGCGCCTGCGGGTCGTTCGGGAGTTGGCGCGACTTGCCCGCGGCGTCAAGCCACAGCGACCTCTCGGGTCCTGACTCCTCGTTGGCGACCAGGGTCCAGCCGATCAGCTCCGCGCCGAGTGCCGCGACGTTTTCATAGCAGGGATCTTCATCGGAATTCAACACGTAGTCACCCGCCACATCCGGCCCCGGGATGTATTGGGCCGGGCGCTCCAACCTGATTCCGTGGGGGGTGTTGGTCGGGCGGGGCTGTATCTTCGCCAAGTCGCCAACCCGCTTGGGAATTTGCGCGATCTCTCCCATCTCCGTGATATAGGCGATCGCGCCCTGATGGGTGACGTGTTTCTCAAAGACCGCCGTCGGCGTGCCGTTGAGCCAGGGGAGAATCGCCACTAATTGCCAGCCGGCGATAGACTCTCCCACGCGGACTGAACGCTCTTCCTCGCCCCATCGCGCTGTGACCACGCGCCCCTCGATCCGGATAACCCGCGGCGGGTTTTTCAGAGCATCGCGTTCGCCCGGCAGCAGGAGGCTATATTCGTTCGGTACGCGCCCGGGCTGATATCGTCCGCGGGGTAATTCGTGGGTCGACACCGCAGCGGGGGTCGAGGCTTCCGTCGCCTGACTACGGCCCATCCGCGCCGTAGCGGACAAGGCGGGTATCGCAACGGTCTGCCTGAGAAATGAGCGTCTCTTCATGGTGTAAGAGTATAAACTCACGGCGGCCGATTCTCGCCGGGCCGTCTCGGGCTGACTCTAACTCTCTTGCATCAGGCCACGGATTCCACGCTGCAGAGAGCGAAGTTGTCGATCACAAAGGCCCAGCGGGACTCTGAAGTGTGCACGGGAATCTGCCGCCCAGATTCGTTGCTTACGGAAAGCTTGCGCGGTTTGCCGGAACTCGAAAAGGTGAGATCAACCTCGATCTGTCGGCCTTCCCGGCAGCGATAATGGATGTCGAAGGTTTGCCGCCGGTAATGGACGTTGCGCAGGCCGAACGACTTAGCATCGCCGAAAAGGGCTTGGGGAATTCCTGGACTGAGGGTAAACCGCCATCGGCCGGGACCGTTCCCTTCCCTAAACCCAAGCACGTTCCTGATGATATGGGCTGGCAGCGTGGCGCCCCAGCCGTAGCACTCTCCGCCGCGCGCGCCTTCCAGGCTCCACAGTTCGCAACTCACCCCCGGCCATCCGAGTTTCTTGTCGGACTGCACCTGACGGCGGTCCATCGAAGAATAAACGCGCTCAACGATCTCGTACAATACTCCGGACAGGCACTCACGCTCGCCGGCCTTCCACAACGACTCTGCATACGCCAACACATGAGGCGGCCACTCGAGCCAAAACTTCTGGTCCTCCCGGTACGCTCGCATCGCGGGAAGCATGGCTCGGACCTGTTCGGGGGTCGCGACACCACACATGACGGGGCCGACTTGCGTCACCTCGCGATGGCCGGGGATGACGATGGGTTTTCCGGAGCGAGCGTCTACGTCGTAAAACCAATCCTGGTACCACAGTTGGCGGGTCTTCTCAGCGTAGGTCGAAGCGAGGTGAGCCCAGCGTTCCGAATCGTCGGGCTTGCCCACGAGGCGCGCATAATGCTCGAGGGTTCGCGCGGCATGCGACATCGCCGCCTGAAGCTCGGCAATCCGGACGAAGTCGATCAATTCTCCGCCCGTAGGCTGTTTCAGCAGGAAACGGCTTGAGGCGTCCATCCCAGTTTCCCAACTGCATTTCGCCACGATCCAGCCTTCGCGGTCGGTGCGATGCTCGAGTGTCCAATCGAGGTGCGCCGTCAGAAACGGGTAAAGCTCCGCGAGCCAAGCGCGGTCCGCGGTTCTCAGGAATACCGATTCGATGCAGTAGAAGGGGTAGCACCACTGGAGCGAAGTGCCGCATTCGCTGCCGTCGGCGGCCACCATATTCATCGTGCCGTCTTCGCGCATGCAGGGAACGTTGGGCGCGAGCGCGTCCTGAAACTGGCCGAGCAGGACCGCTTTTGCGGTCTCCGGATCGGCGTAGCTGAGCGTCCACATGTCGATCGAGGTCTCGGCGAGCACATTGCGTGGCGCCTGGATCTGCATCGCGTCCCAGTGATGCTTGTAAACGCCGAGTGGGCGGCGGACCATGGTGCGCAGCGTCTCGAAGTCATAGACCCAGGAATTCTTCCAATGCTCCGGAAAGTCGCCTTCGAGCCGGGGCGCCTGGCTCCAAAACCGGTCATCCTCGCTTCTTTTCCCGGCATAAATCGCGGGGGCTCTTGACGGCGCGGCGCGCGCTGCCGTTGCCGCTGACGTTTCATTCACAGCGCGCCCGAGGAAGATCTGGCACAATGTCGGTTGCGACCCGGGAACGTGAACACGCCAGGCCATCCCGGCCTGAAGCGGATCGGGATAATAAGTCGTCGCAGCCATCTCGCTGACTCCCGACCCCGACATCCAATCCTGAATTGCTGTCTCCTCGGGAGTGACGGCTTGCGCGACACTGGGCACGTCGGCGGTGAGCGCGAAGGCGGGACCGGCAGCGAACGAACGCAACAGCACGCAGTCGTGCGCTCGGTCGTAAAAGCCCGCGATGCCGTCCCTGCCCCACCATTCCGAGGCCCCGAGCTCCAGGCGCTGGACCGCGAAGACCGTCGCCTCAATGCTCGAGGCCGAGTCATTGGAAAGGCTCAGAGCGCAAGCCAGCATCTGCTCGTCCAACTGAGAGAACGCGGCAGAGATCTCGAGCGGCGGAATCCTGAAATTCAGGGTCAGGATGTTCTTCGAGTGATGGGATGCGGTCAGCGTAACTCCGTTGTTGATGAAGTCGCTCTCCTCGTAATACACCTTGCCGCCGATCCGAAACCCGACGCGCAGAATCGAGCGGTAAATGGAATTCCTGCTGTAGTCGAAGTAGCCGCCTGGTCCAGCGGGATAGTAGAGTCCCAGGCCGAGGGGTGGGACGGACCGCAGCACGCCGCTCGGATGCAGCGCCCAAGAATGATAGGGATTGTCGAAATAGCCGAACGGTGTATAAGAGCCCGCAGGGAAGCCGTCGCGACGAGTCGCTAGAGAGGCTGGATCGGAACCGGGAGCTTCCGCCGCCGGACTCGCCAGGAGATCTTCCGTCATCAGAGGCATCGCCGAACCCGCGGCCATCAGCGTCTTCGAAAATTCGCGTCGTGTCATCGAGTCAACTCCGAGAACAATAGGGTGTCCTGCACTGCGTGATCATCACAAAGAAGAAAGCCCTCTCCGAGACTTTAGCCGGAGAGGGCCTTCGCGAACAGCCAGGTGGCAGCGGCAAGGGCTTAGAACATCAACCTTAAGCCAATTTGGATCTCACGCGGGTTAAAGGTACTGGTGGAGCGTCCGAACGTAAGGTCCGCCAGGTTGCCGTCCACGCCGCTCAGATTGACCCGGTTGAACACGTTGAAGGCGTCGCCCCGCACTTGGAGTTTGAACCGATCGCGATAGACGTCGAGCGTTTTTTGCAAGGCGAGGTCAGTACTGGCAAAGCCGGGTCCGATGTAGACGTTGCGGCCCAGATTGCCGTCCGTCCCGAGAGCGGGAGCCGGAAAGGCGCTGGCAGGGAAGACACCTTGAATAAACTTACTGTTGTTGGGGTTGTTGATCTTCAGCCCAAACGCCGGGGCATTAGGCCGGTCGTTAGTGGTGCCGTCGGCATTCCAATCGCACCCCGCGCCGGGGTTGGCGAAGTTGAAGCTGCTGCCGCAAAAGACGTTGAATGGGGCGCCCGACTGCAGAACCACGAGGGGCGTCAACTGCCAGCCGCCGGCAACCGCTTTGGCGAAGCGGTTGTATCCCGCCAACCTGGGTAAGTCCCAGGTGCCGTAAGCGACGAACTTCTGCGCGTGGTAGAAATTCGCCAGTCCACGCTCCAGCTTGCGATTCTGAATGTCGACCGGATCGTTGCCGTCCACCGAGGTGTCATCGATAGCCTTGCTCCAAGTGTAGACCGCATTGAAGCTGACGTTCTCGGATAGGCGGTGCTTGGCCTGCAAGGAGAGGGCGTGAAAGTCCGAATTGGCCTGCGACTGGAGGTAACTGATATTGGCAAAGCTCTGGTTATAGCCGTGGAAGGTGCCGTTGGTCAGCAGGTCACCCGCGAAGCGGTTGATGTTGTTGGTCCAGGCGAGACGATGCGCCGTCGAGCCCAGATAGTCGGCTTCAACCACCCAATTGTTGCTCAACTGATACTGCACTCCCTGGAACCAGTTCATGACGTAGGGAATCTTGAAGTTGGGGTCGACCACCACCACCCCGACCCGCGCTCCCAGGATGCCGTTATGCGGGTCAAGCCCGGTGGCAAACGCCGGATTGTTGGGGAATCCATAGTTCGGCCCGGGCCCGCCGATGGAGTAGACGATGGGAGTGTTGAAGATGGGGCCGGCGTTGGCGCTGGCCAGCACCGGGGGATTAGTGGCGAGGCTCTCCCAGTCGCCGTTCGGAATGCGATCGTACGTAACCCCGAAGCCGCCGCGCAGTACGAGCTTACTTTGCGGGTTCCAGGAGTACCCGAACCGGGGGGCGAAATTGAAGTTGGAGCTGTTCCAGGGGTTCGGGCTCAATTGCATGCTGCCATTGGCGATGCGGTCGGCGAGAGTCGAACCGCTGCCGAACATGAAGTTGGCGAAGGTGCCGAAGTTCTCGGTCGGGTGATGGTAGTCCTCCCAACGCAGGCCGAGGTTCAAGGTCAGCCGGGGTGCAACCTTGTAGTCATCCTGGATGAACGCCGCTGACTCAAACGTCCGCTCCTCGTAGTTCGAGCCCTTGGCGACTCCGGTCTTGGGGTCGACACTCAGGTTCTCGGCAATGGGCTGGTCGGTGGCAAAATCCAGAATGTTCTGGAAGGTGTAGGAGGGCTTCGACACGGAGAAAAAGTCGTCGTGCCCGCGGCGGAATTCCACGCCCACCTTCAGATTGTGCTTCCCCTGATACTTCGTGAGGATGTCCTTCCACTCGTAATTCATCTGGAAGAACCCGAAGGGAATGCTGGAGAAGATTCCAAAACCCGCCACGCCGTCGCTCAGGCCAATCGACGGGACGCTGGGATTGTTGCCCGGCACAAAGGAGCCGGTGCGAGAGAATCCGAACTTGGCTTCATTCAACATGGTGGGCGAGAAGATATGCGTCTCGTTGATGTTGAAGAAGCTGTCGCCCTCCGGAAAGTTGAAGCTGAAGGCCGACCGGGTACTCGGATTCTCCGACAGGACCCGGGTCTGCATGAAGCTGGTGTAGAACCGGTCTTTCTCGCTGAAGTTGTAGTCAAAGCGTCCGAGGTAGTGATCGCCGTCGTCGAATTGCGGGATGGCGAACACGGTGGTGCCGACGACCGGCAGGTTGGCTGGGAATTGGGACGCTTTGGTGAAGAACCCGTCGCCATACTGTCCCGCGGTGACAAAGTTCGCGCTGGCATAGTTCACCGGCGGATACAGCTTCAGCAACTGCGCCGAGAGATTGTTCGGATAAGTGCTCTCGACATAGTTGGCGAAGGCCTGCGTTTCAACCGTGGATACCACAGCAGGATTGCCCGTAGTCGCCGAAGGCCCGCCCCGCTGCCGCAGTCCTGAGTACGAGCCGAAGAAGAACGCCTTGTTCTTCTTGATGGGGCCGCCAGCCGAGGCGCCGAACAGGTTCTTGTCGAAGCGGGGCTTGTACGCATTGCCGCTCGGGCCGGCAGGAGACGTATTCGAGAAAAAGCTGTTGGCGTTCAGGCGCGCCGCGATGCCGTCATAATAGGCGTCCCCGTGCAGCTCGTTGGTGCCGCTCTTGGTGGTGGCGTCCAATTGAAAGCCGCCACTGCGCCCGTGCTCGGCGGAGAAGTTGTTGGTGGTGACGTGCAGCTCCGCCAAGTCGTCGAGGCTGGGCGCGATATTCATCGTGCCGCCGTTCGGAGTCTCGGTGACGGTTGTGCCGTCAATCTGATAGTTGTTAGAGGAGACGCGCAAGCCGTTGGCATTGACGGCGGAACTGTCAGCAACACTGAAAATGTCGCTGTTCCCGGGCGTGACGCCGGTAACGCCGGGCAGCAATTGTACCGCGGTCAGAGGATTCTCGCCCTCGATGGGCAGGCTTTCAAGCGAGAGGTTGCCGATGTCTTCGGAAAGGTGCGCTTGCTCGGTGTTGAGTAGCGGAGCGGCGACTTTCACCGTGACAACCTGCTTGAGGTTGCCGACGTTGAGCGTCAGATTCACGCCCTTCAGCTCTTCGGTGTGCAGGATAAGCTGCGCGGTCTCTGCCTTTTCAAAGCCTTCCTTCTCGGCACTTAGGGTGTAAGTGCCCGGCGGAAGGTTGGTGATGTGATAGACGCCGTCCTGGTTCGAGGTCGCCGTGTAGGAAACCCCACTGGCTACGTTGTAGGCGACGACGTTGACTCCTGGCACCACCGCGCCACTCGAATCGGAAACCACTCCCTCAAAGCCCGCGCTGTATTGGGCCGACGCGGGGATCGTCCATCCCAAGACTCCCAGGACGACGAACATCAGAATTCTGTAGAGCGCCTTGCGCATACAACCTCCTTATTTCGGTGCTTCACTTGAAGCGGCGGCTTGGGCGGCGAGCAACGATTGCCCGACGGTCTGGATGCGCTGCATCTCTTCGCGATGCTCACGATCCACCTGGGCGATCGCCGCCATACCTTCCTCTTTACGACCTTCTTTGAGATACGTGCGGCCCAGCAAATAACGGGCGCTGCTGAACTCGCTGTCGGCCTGGAGCGCCGCTTTGGCCTCGCGTTCCGCGGCGGCAAAATGATTCGCGTCATACTCCATCCGCGCGAGATCGTAGTGCGAGTGCGGAAAGTCCGGGTTTAAGCGGATGGATTCGATCAGCTCAGACTTGATGCGCGCCGCGACCTCCTGCATTCCCGGCTCACCGAGGTCCGACCGGTGCTCGCGCAGGAGCAGGCCGGCGTACAGGTAATGGACCAGGTAGCTGTCCGGGCAGTTGCGCAGCGCCGCCTCGGCCGCCCGCAGAGGCGACCGGTACGAGGAGTCCACCATCGTGTCGGCAATAATCAGCGTGGTGTAACCCAGGGGATTGTGGGGCTCTGCCGCCACAGCGTCCTCGAGAATGGGCACCGCTTCCTTTTCGTGTCCCGCCAACGCCAGTACCGTGCCCAGCTGAACTTTTACCGGATACGTGCCTTCGACAAAGCGCAGGCCCTCGCGCAGCGTCTTCTCCGCCTCTTCAAAGTGGCGATGCTCGGCGTAAAGCCATGAGAGCTGCAGATACGGCTGGGCGTCCTTGGGGTTCGCGAGGATGGCATGGCGGTAAGCCTCGGCGGCCTCGGTCGGATGATGATTCTGTTGTTGAATCGCGCCGAGCAGGCCGTACAGAGGCGCCTTGTCCTGGGCGGTGTCGAGCGCAGTCTCGAGTGTTGCCGCCGCCTGATCCGGATGCCGGGCCGCTAACTGGGCTCGCGCTAAAGGGAGTTCCACGCCTTCGTCGGCCGGGGAATGTTCCAGCGCAAACGAAAGCTGAGATGCGGCATCTTCAGCGTCGCCCAGAGCGAGCAGCGCCTTCCCAACCGCCAGTTGATTTGGTGGATCGAGCGCTGGGTCTCGCACCAGCCGACGATAGTCGGCGTGCGCCGCCTCGGAATCGCCGGCATCGGCTTCCGCCCGTGCCAGCGACATCCTCACCGTCGCGTTCTGCGGCGCAATTGCGAGCGAGCGGCGCAGGGGGTCGACGGCTTTCGCGGGATTTCCCGCCGCGGCCGCCGCGACGCCGAGGAAACGCCAAGCGACGGGATCGGCCGGTGCAAGCCGCGTCGCCTCAGCGAGTGCCCGCTGTGCTTCGAAGAGTTTGCCCTGCTGGTATTCCAGGATTCCCAGGTTCTTGTGCGCCGCAGCAAGCTGAGGATCGAGTTCGATAGCCCGCCGATACTCTCCCGCTGCCTTGGATGGTTGGTTTAGCGCAAACCAGGTGTTACCTAAAGCATTCGCGACGCGTGCGTCACGGGGCCGAAGTCTGGCCGCCTCCTCAAAGTAGTGCAAAGCTTCTTCCGCCCGGCTCTGCTCGAACGCTCTGAGCCCGAGCGCGTAAGGATCATCAGCCGCACCCGCTGCCATCGGGCGTCCCGCTGCGCTGCCTGCCACGGCCAGCCCGAGCGAGGCCAGGAAGAAGCTCGCCGCAAGCCGCGAGGCAATACTCGCCGCGGCTCCGCGGCTGCGGCGCACTCGATTGCGCACCCTAGTACCTTTCACCGTGTGACTTTCCCGCCCGACGACCTGGAAACGCTCCAGCGATCGAAGCGCTTCAAGGTGATTAAGATTTTATCGGGTGTAAGGCGAAAGTGTCAAGAGCTTTGTCGCGGAGCCAGACCAGGCAACTAATGACGCTCAGGCCGTAAATGGGCTATACTACGCGAGTAGGTCCACCACAGAAGGTTAGTCTCGTTCGCGGCCGGGTGTAGAATCAAACATCTAAGCGCTTAAGTGCTGAGACCGACGCGCTAGGATCCGGACTTGCGTTCTGGGAGCTCCTGCTGATAAGAACGGTTGGGAGGAAGGGCGAGTTTGGCCAAGATCTACGACGTTGCGAAGCTAGCGCGTGTTTCGACGGCGACCGTGTCCGCAGTGGTCAACGGCCAGAATACCGTGGAGACCAAGACGCGGCGTCGGGTACTCGCGGCGATCAAGAAACTCCACTACCAGCCGAATCTTTATGCGAGCAATCTGGCGCGTGGCAGGACGCGGCTGTTGGGCTTGATCGTGTCCGACATCGTCAACCCGTTTTTCGCCGAGATCGCGCAGTCGATTCGTCAGGAAGCTCAAGCGCGAGGCTACGAACTTTCCGTGGGATCGACGCAGTTCTCGCGTGACGACCTCGTGGCAGCGGCAAAACGTATGATCGGCATGCGCGTCGCAGGTCTTGCCATCATGACCACGGAAATGAGTCCGCAGGTCCTTGAAATCCTTCGCCAGCATCAAACACCCGCAGTCTTCGAAGACGTCGGCACGGTAAGCGACACGCTCAGCAACATTCGCATCGACTACGAAGGCGGAATTTTCAAAGCCGTGAAATACCTCGTCGATCTGGGACACAAGCGCATTCTGTTCGTGCGCAGCTATCCCGACGGTGCGCAGCAAGAGGCCGCCTTTCTCTCCATCCGCCTGCGTACCATGGCGTTTCAAAAGGCCGTGAAGCAGTTCAAGTCCGAGGGTATCCAGCCCGAGATCGTTACCTGCCCCGGTCCCGGCCCCAAGGCTGGCCAACAGGCAATTCTCCAGGCGCTCGACCGGCTGAAATTTACCGCTGCCATCGCCATCGCCGATCCCGTCGCGCTGGGCGTGCTCCGGGGCCTGCATCAGCGGGGCGTTCGTGTGCCCCAGGATGTGTCACTGGTGGGTTTCGACAACAGCTACCTGTGCGAATATCTGTGCCCACCGCTCACCAGCGTGAACATCCCTCGCAATAAGCTGGGGAAGATGGTCGTCGATTGCCTGGTGCGCAATGTGGAGAACAAGGAACCCGGCCGCGAGTTGCTGCTCGAGACGGACCTCATTGTCCGAGAATCTGCCTCGCGTCTGGTCGAAGGACGGCGCTCAAAGTCGCGGACTGGTTAGGCGCGAGCCAGAAAACCGATGGCCGCGAGCAGCAAACCAATCCCCGAGAAAAGTTCGATGTGAGTACGACGCGAACTGTTCGCCCACTCGCCGGTCACAAGACCGATGCTGTTTCCCGAAAGAATAAAGGAGGTCATGTAGATCGCCCAAGCCAGATTTTTGGGCGGGTGACCGCGGACGCTGGCGCCCAGCCCATAGAGTAGTACCGCGCCGAATCCCAAGATCCCCATGAGATTCACGAGCGTCCAGTTTCTTGCGGCGTGGGGGCGCAAGAAATTCTCCAGGCTCCTCGAACGCACGGCGCAGTAGAGCCCGTAGCCCAAGCCGACCAGCGCCGAGCCGAGGTAAACTGGAATCCAGACCACCAGGGGCGCCACGACGGGAGATACCCCGTTTTTTAGCAACCCGTTGACCAAATCCTCTCCCTGCGCCAGCGCCAAGCCCATGCCGGCAGAAAACACCCCCGCCAACAACGCGATGAGCAGTGAAGCTGCATAGGAGAGACCCGGCACGGGCATGGCAAGAACGTGAGCCCTGGCCGTGGCAGTTGCCTCCTGCTCGCGACGCGCCGCGGCGCGTGCCAACACAATCGTTCCTGCGACACATAATCCCAGGCCGAGAGAAAAGCTGGTGAGCTGAGCGGGCCGGGCGCGCAATCCCATCCACATGGGAAGTAGAGCGCCACACACGGCGGTCACGCTGAAGACCACCGAATAGGTGAAGGAGAGTCCGAGAAGGACCAGACTCATCCCGTAGCCGACGCCGCCCAGCCCCCACATGATGCCCATCATCACCAAAGTGAGATACCGCGCGGCGGGCACCGCCGTCATGTAATCGCGGAAGAGCGGCCACAAAACTCCCAGAGTCAGCAGCGGAAAGACGACGTTCGAGGTCAGGGCCTGGCCCATCCACACGTGCTCCCAGCGCCAGCCGCGAAAATGTTTCATGGGCCATGCAAAGGAGGCCCCGGCAAAACCGGCCAGCACCAGTGCCACGAGGCTGAAGACAGATGAGTCCACGTTATTCGCTAAAACGGCTGAAGCGCGACGGATTGACAACTTCGATGACGCCCGGATCCTCATCGGCGGTCAACGGCACAGCGGAAGCCCACCGTGCCTGAGCGGTCGATGCTCGGGGCCATCAACAGATATTTGCCGTGCTGGTCAAGCCGATAAGCCTGGGGAAAGTACCACATGGATCCCTGGGGCTGGTAGTAGCTGCCGCCGCGCAGCACCGCCGACCGCGCGTGCGGATCTTCAAACTCGTCTGTCCATTGCCACACATTACCGACCAGATCCATGACGCCGAAGGGGCTCGCGCCCTTGGGATGCACGGTCACGTCGTCCGGACTAAGCAGCATCCGACCCTTGTCAGCCGAGGGCACTGCCGAGGCATCCCATTCGTCCCCCCAGGGGTAAATTCGTGCGTCGCGGCCCTGGGCGGCATACTGCCACTCCCACTCGTGGGGAAGCCGCTTGCCGGCCCAGCGGGCATAGGCGCGTGCATCGTCAAGTGAAACCCAAGTGACGGGTTTCATCGCCCAACCCTCAGGGTACGTGCCGCCGTGCCAGTCGCGCAGGAAATTGTGATCGTCGCGCGGATGGTAGTGGGTGGCATCGAGGAACTGCTTGAATTGCGCATTGGTAACCGGGAAGCGGTCGATGTAGAAGGGCCGGATCTTCACACGATGGTCGTGATGGCGCCGTGGCGAATCTTCCCACGGATACTGGACGTCAATACCGGCTTCATCGCCGCCGGCAATCTCCACGCCCTCGACCTTGAACTCAAAGTCACCGCCTGGAATCAGGATCATTCCCGGCGGAGCTTGAGCGGCGGGCTTGGTCGAGGGAATCTCGACCATGTGCTGCGGGAGGAAGGTCCATACGTCCGCGAAATCGGCCAGCTTCTCCGGCGCCCGAGAATGCATGTCGATGAGAAGACTCTTGAGTGACACGGGGAGCTCGCGCGCCTGTGCCGCCAGTACGGCGCCGAAGCCGTGCGCTTCGAGATCGAAACTCAGCGTCGCGACTTGTGGCTGGCCAGGGTTGAGATCCGGATGGAGCTCGACTCCATGCCACAGGTCGAAGTACCGAGTTCCGGCTTCAAAGGGGACTTGGATCTGCCGCCCCGTGATGTCGTATGGGTTGCGATTGATGATCGCCCACAGGGTTTGCGCCTTGCCGGGAAACTTGCTCGCGAAGACGCCATACTGCAGCGTGGGTGTATGCGGCTCCCAGCCGGGGCTGATCAGCAAGCCCGCAAACGTCCTTTCGATCCTCATAATCCGCCGCAGCGCTTCCAGTTCGCGCGGCGTGAATCCGTTGTGAAAGCCGATCACATCCTCCTGGTCCGCGTATCCGACTCCGTTGAAGAAGGCAGCCTGGAGTCCGTCGAGGTGATGGCGTCCGCCGCTCGTCAGTATCGGCATATGCCGGTGCTCGAGCCACTTGTACCGGCTGATCATGGGGACGAAGGGAAAACTCCAGTAACCCCAGGTCATGTCGTTCCAGGCCAGGGCCTCGTCTGCCGGCAGACCTTCCGGTTGCAGGGCCAGCGCATGTCCGACCTGGCCGGAGGCGACGCGAAATGCTCGCGGCACGCCGTCCATCGTGTCCCCGAGCAGGCCGTCGGCGCCGACCGCGGCCATCAGACGCGCCTGCGCTGTCCAGTGCGGCATACCTTCGTCATGCGTTCCTTCGTCCCAGGGCGTCTCCGGGAACAGCACTCGAACTCCACGCCGGTGGAAGTCCGCGACCATCTGCCTGACGCCAGCGACACCGCCTGGCATGTCGCGCAGCCGGTCATACTGATTGCGGTCGTCGATTCCGAGGTTCGGGTAGGTGTTCCACACCAGCACGCTGTCCACTCCCCCGAATTCCTTCTCTAATCCATCAAGGTATTGGTCAACAGTGTATCTGCCTTGGACGGGATCGAAAAACTTACGCTCCTCGATCATCATCTGCACGCAAACGAAATTGCGCTTTGTCCATTCGAGCTCAGGCCGAACATACTCCGAACCGTCGTATCCCATGCGAATCTGGCGTTCGCGACGCCAGTGCTCGACGTCAGCCAGCCACCCTTTGAAGTCCTCGGGGATCTTAGGTCCGGGAATCTGAGCGTCAACCGGGGCGTAGGCCGTCTCCTGTGCCCAAAGTCCCCCTGAGAAAAGACACAGCACTATCACGCAGACTGCTGAATTCATCCTATGGATTGGTCGCTGCATTCCGCGCATACTAGCACGCCGTCCAGCACATGCGAATGCGAGTTCTCGGGCTGCGAGATAACTCAGGAGGGCTTTGAGATATCGGACGTGTGCTCAGCCGACACGGGGCTAACACAGTCAGGCTTGTCGGGCAGGGGAATCTCCTCAAATTGGCACCACAGGATCAAGCACTTGCAGCGAGCAGCCGAGCTAATTTGGGCCCGCGATACGTGCAAACTCATCACACCGGTAGGCAAAACGAATCGCCGATTCATCGCCAGGATGATAAGTTCCTCTCTTCACGATCTCAGTGAAGTTTACCCGGTGGCCCTGACGCTCACGGGTTGGAGGTTCGCGCGCGACGGAACAACGCCTCGCCCATGGCGACAGAGCCAGGGAGTGGGTTTACTCGTACCGCAGCGCCACCATGGGATCGACCTTGGTCGCGCACCGGGCGCGTACCTTTCAGTTCTCGCGCAGCGCGACCAAAGGGTCGAGACGGCTCGCGCGGTACGCCGGCAGATAACACGCTACCATTGCCACGAAGAGAAGAACCAGCGAAGCCCCGGCGAGACTCAGCGGGTCGCTCGCACCCACCCCATAGAGCGACCTCGATAGAGCACGGCCAACCAGAATCGAAAGGCCCAAGCCAAGCACCACACCGCTGATGACGAGCGCCATTCCCTGGCGAACAATCAAACGGAGAACGCGCGCCTGACTCGCACCGAGCGCCACGCGGATACCTATTTCCCTCCGGCGCTGATTGACGGAATACACCATGATTCCGTAGAGTCCGACGGAAGCCAGGCCGAGAGCCAGGGAGCCGAATACGCCAAGAAGCGCGACTCCAATCTTCGCGCTCCAAAGCGCCTGATCGATTATTTTGGTTCCGGTCCGAATGTCGTCGATGGGCAACGTGGGATCGATGTTCCGGATTTCTCCCTGCAAAGCGGCGATTGTTTCTAGGGGATCGCGCTCCGTCCTCACGTAGAGAACCATCGAGTCTGAATAGTTCTGCCGAAGAGGAACATAGATACAAGACTGTGGCGCTTCGCCGAGAGACTGATAGTCTGCCGTCTTGACCACACCGACGATCTGGCGAAGTTCCTTCTGGCCGGGTACTTGAAGGCGTTGGCCGAGGGGATCCCGGTCGGGCCAGTAGCGGCTCGCCATCGTGTCATTAACAATTGCAACCTGGGCCGCGCCTTCGCGATCATCTTCGGTGAAATCCCGGCCCTTGACCATTCGAATGCCCATCGCGGAGAAATAGTCGAGGTCGATCGTATCTACGACGGCCGAGATTGCTTCAGATTTCTTGAGTTGCGCTTGGCCTTCAATCACCACGCCGGCTTCGGACTGGCTCCATAACGGCAGGTTGGAGGCCCATGAGACGGAAACAACTCCCGGAATAGTCGCGAGGCGGTCATGCACGTCACGGTAAAACTGTTCAGTTCTGGCGCGTCCGTAGCCCTGCTGGCCGGGATACAGCAGGAAAATTGCGAGATTCTTGGTTTGGAAACCGGGATTGATGGTGTATTCGCTCTGGACGCTTCGGAGAAACAGAGCGGTGGTGACCAATAAGACGAGAGAGATAGCAACCTGCCCGACCAACAGGGTGTTTGCAAGCGTGACGCGCCTGCGGCTGCGGCCCGCCGTGTGCGTCTCTTCCTTGATCGCTTCCACGACGGAAATGCGCGAAGAGCGCAGCGCGGGCACGATTCCGAAAATCAGGCCGGTCAAGATCGCCACCACAAGCGCGAATAAGAAGACATTCGCGTTAAGATGAGGCCCAGCAAGATTCTGTGCAAATTCCGCCGGGCGGAACGACCACAGAAGCTGGCATCCTTCATAGCCGAAGAAAAAACCGAGAATGCCACTCAAGAATCCCAGTAGAAGGCTTTCTGTCAACAATTGACGGATCAAGCGGATGCGGCCAGCGCCCAGCGCCATGCGTACCGCAATCTCTTGCCGGCGAGCGGCGGCCCGTGCCAGGAGCAAGTTGGCGACGTTCGAACACGCGATCAGGAGTACGAGCGCCACGAGCGCCATGAGCAAGGCGCCTCCGAACACAACACCCTGCCTCTGGCTGGTGCCCAGCGCGGCTTCGGTGAGCGGCCGCAGTGTGACCGTCTGACCCTGGTTTGCGTCCGGGTACTCCTTCTCGAGAGCGCCGGCGACCGTCTTCAAATCGGCTTGTGCCTGGGGGAGCGAAATGCCGGGCTTAAGCCGGCCCGCACCATTGAAAATGTTCATGGCGCGATCACTCAAGGCATCGTGCTGCTGCACGGGCAGGACCTGCTCGGCCATCATCGATGGCACCCACATGTCCGGACCGAAGACGGCGTTAACACCCATGAAACCCTTAGGAGCCACGCCGATGATCGTGAAGGCGAAGTTATTCAGCTTGATGGTTCGACCGAGAATGTCCGCTGCACCGCCGAAGCGGCTCTGCCATGCCGCGTATCGAAGTACAACGACCGGGTTCGCGCCAGGCGTAGTGTCTTCACCCGGCGAGAAGAATCGGCCTATCGGCGGGCGGATTCCCAGCGTCTCGAAATAATTGCCGGTGACGACCTCCGCAAACACGCGGTGCGATTCGGGGCCTGCTGACATTGTGAGAGCGATCGGAAACGAGTACCCCGCGAGGCTGCCAAAGACGTGGTTTTTCTCACGGTAATCCTTGAGATTGGGGTATGAAATGGGGCGAAGGTCGGTCTGCTCCGAAGACTTCTGCACCGCTGCGGCGTTGACCGCTGCCAGATGTGAGACGTCTTCAAGCGGAAGAGGATTCAGGAGAAACGTGTTGACGATCGTGAATACGGCGGTGTTCGGGCCGATGCCCAGAGCGAGAGTAAGCACGGCAACCGCCGTGAAACCGGGGTTCTTGGCAAGCATTCGGAACCCATAACGCAAATCTTGCGCGAGGTCGGCAAAGACATTTCCTCTGCCGCTTCCACCCAAGACGCCAGGTTCTTGGTTCACGGACTGCTCAACTCTGCGCAGTTCTCGACCGAGCACTTCGTGATCGCTGAGCTCATCGAGCGCCGCGCGATAGGCTTCCGCTTCGGCAGCGCCAGCGGTGAGCAACTCCCGGTAGCGGTCCTCCACATGCTGCGTCAGCTCCTCAACAATCTCCGCCTCACGCACGGGTGCCAGCTTCAAGGGTGCAAGCCGCCTGACAATCTCTTCTTTCCAATCAGGCATGTTCAACCTCCGTGATGCGGTTGATCGCTTCGACGAACTTTTGCCAGCCACGACGCTGCGAAGCCAAAACCCTTCGCCCCTGCGGCGTCAGGCGGTAATAGCGTCGTCGCCGCTGCCCGGTCTTCTCCACCCACCGGCCCTGAACCCAGCCGCGCTTTTCCAGGCGATAGAACAGCGGGTAGAGTGAGGCGGCGTGGAACCGCACCGTGCCGGCCGAGCGTTGCTCGATGAGTTTGCTGATCTCATAGCCGTGCCGAGGCTGAGCCTCCACGAGCGACAAGATCAGCAGCTCGGCACTACCCTTCTTCCACTCAACATCTGATAGTATCTGCTCCATATATGGCAACGCCATATATTAAACGTCTGCCGCCAGCAGCGTCAAGCGAATTTTCACTCGCTGGGAGCAAACGCCATGCGCCGTCTGGAGAATTCGCACCCATTACCTAATGCCTGCAGGATTTCTAGCCAGACTAGAAGAGAAGGCTAACCGCCGAAAGAGAGATTTCTAATCTTCTAGGCAGACCCGGTCTTCCCGAAGATATGAGGCGCGGAGCCGAGCGGGAATCCCGCCCTCGGCGTGGCGCCTCTTCCGGTGTTCATTCTATGACCCGCGATGTGGCAGCAAACGCTTGGGGATCTCCGCCCCGGCCGTATACTGTAGCCTGCCGATGGGCGTCATCTGATAAACGTTGATGCGGAATTCCGGATTGACCCCCAGCAACAGGTAAGCCATACGCTGGCTACAACCGTAGTCCGACACCAACCATTCCATCAGTTGGACGCTGGCGCGCCAAACCGCTTCTTCGAGCGGCCGCGCCGAAGCGAGCGCGATGAGACTCTCCTCAGTTTCGAGGCGGACAAAGGGCATGCGCTTTCCCTTGATGACCTCGCAGCGAAGCGTGACGGCACTGCGGATTTCCATCGCGGTGCCGTAGAGCTCGCCGTCGCCCTGACAGGCGTGGACGTCGCCAACGTAAAGCCGCCCGCCCGGGTGATAGCAGGGCAGCAGCACACGCGTTGGCGGCCGGATGTCCCGCACGTCCAGGTTGCCGCCCCAGCTCCCTTGACCGAGACCAGGAGTCTCCACCTCACGCTCGGGCGCAACGGCCAGCGTTCCGATGAACGGCGACTGAGGCACGCGCAGCCCCAAAGGATGCCGGCGCACCTGGCCGTCTTCCCAGGTGACAGCTTCGTCCATCACGACATCGTCCTTCTGCAGGCGCCCAATCACCATGGTCGGCTTGCTCAGGTCACTCCAGCGCAGCGAATCGCCCAGCGGACGATGTCCTGGCCGCCAGTAGGTCACGCCCTGCGAGTCGAGTTCCAGGCGCTGGAGCTCGACCACCAGCGTGTCGCCCGGCTCGACTCCCCGCACGACGATCGGCCCGGTGACGGGGTTGGCCATGGAGGGCGAATAGTTCAAGTACCACGCGTCGAGCAGATGCGCGGCGTCCTCGGCGCGGCGATAGCTGCCCGACGCCGCGTCCTCGGTTTCGACGGTGAACGGCTCGCCGAGCTCGACCTCCAGCGCCGGAACGTGGCGGTGGTCGAGCGTGTACTTCAAAGAGTCCCGGCTGCGTTCCACTCGTTTCATGGAAAGCTCGCTTTCCCGTTCTGCGTCACTTAGGCTTGACCGCGACGTATCGCTCAACCGTGACCATCGCGGGTACGGCCATGTTCGCCAGACGGTCGAGATCAAAGTCTTTGTAAAGGTCGAGGCAGAACAAGTCAGGCGCCTCCGCAAAGGTTACCGGCGCATCGAGAAGGAAGCCGAGGCTCCGCATTCCTGAGTGGACCACAACGTGAGAGAACAGGTCAGGCTCCAGTGCCGCCGCAACCGTCGCGATCACCTGGCTGCTGATGCCCGTCGCCTCGAGGCGCATCTTCGGAACGCCCGCGCGATCCTTCATCCAATGCGCGACCTCGATAAGCTGAGCGGTCTCGAGGCCGAGCGGGCGGTCACCCAGGCCGTCGAGGATCTGAGCGTACAGGTACGGCTCAGTTTCCGAAACATTGGGTTGAGGCTTCCAGGCATTGAACAGCAGGTCGAGCGCGAGGACCTGCTCGCCGCGATTCACCCGGTCTGAAACTTCCGCTCCTGCTGCTTGCTTACCTTTGTCATTGAGGATGATGGTGACCGGCCCGGGCTCCGGACTCGCAATTCCTTTCAGCCAGACGGCATTGGCGCTGAGACCGTTACCCATCTCGAAAAGATACGATAGCGTCTCAATACCTTTATCCTTGGTATTGGCAATGGACCAGACGCGGGCAGTGCCTGCCGGCTTGTAACGGATCACTTCCTTGAGCTTGGCCCGCTGGGCACTCGCCCACGCGGATCGCGCGGCGGGGTCAGGAGGAATGGGCTCGCGGCGAATCGCGCCTGCCAGCTTGCGCGCCAGACCGAGAATCGTCAGATTGTCCTTGGGAAGTCCCACCGTCAGCTCCTCGGGAGTTTTGAGCTCCTGGCCTGAGGGAATTTCGCTTGTAATCGCCGGCAGGTCAAACTCCTTGCTGAAAAAGCGGTATGCCGCCAGCCGGTTATCGAGCTGGTAGTTGTGAGTCCCCGGGTCGCGATTCTCGTGCCACTCGAAATCGTCCTCTTTGCCGTACATCTTGAAGAACGGCTTGATGCCGTCGTAGAGCAGCGGCTTCACGAGCGGAGCGCGAAAGCAGCAGTCGTCTTCGGCGTCAAAAACCAGCAAGGTCGGCCGCGGGGCGCGCAGCGCCGTCAGGTGGGTGTAGTCGACGCCGTCGAGCAGGTCGGTCGAATTCTGCTCCAGGTCGCCCAAGTCGCCGTGTCGCAGAACCTCGACCTTGACAGCGGTCGGCGAAAATCCTGCGACCGGCACCGAAACCTTCACCCGCTCGTCGAGCGCGCTCAGGAGGATGGTCTGGCAGCCGCCGCCCGAAAGCCCCGTCACACCCAGGCGGTTCGGGTCGACATCGGGGCGGCTCGCCAGGTAATCGAGACCGCGCCGCATTTCGAGATAAAACAATCCCAGAGCGTTCGAGCCAACCAAGTCGAGGTGCGCGCCGAACCAGTGGGAATTCTCGGGTTGCGCCAGCTCGCCGAAGTCGAACCACTCGATGTTGAGGGCAACGATGCCGTGCTTGGCCAAGTTGATGCAGCGCTTCTGCTTGTATTCCACCGCCTTGCCCGGCGGCCCGACGTGCCCGTTGACGTTCAAGATCGCGGGCGCCTTGCCCGCCCTATGCTCAGGCTCATAGAGAATCGCGGCCGAATAGAACCCGGGCACGATTTCGTAGCGCAGCTTCCGCATCCGGTATCCTGGGCCGCTCTCGATCGCACCCAAGTCCTCGAAGTGCGGCGGCGCGTCGACCCACTCCTTGGGCCAGCCGTGATAGACCACGTCGCTGAGCAGATGCTGGCGAAGGCGATTAGCCTCGGCCGTCCAAGACTGGGCGCTCGTCGCCACCGGCGGCTTGGCGACCCGTCCCACCATGTACTGCTTCATTTGGAACACCGCGACATCCGGCGCCAGAATCTCCTGCCGCAATACGGGATCGATCAAGTCAGGATCGCTCTGGGCCTGGGCATGGCTCGCTACCATGAAGGTCGCGGCCAGGAGATGGGCGGCCGCGAGGCATTCAAGTTTGAAGCTTTGAG
>Ga0070732_10000523_pt1 | contig 23886 bp, 17 predicted proteins | sample Coa_R1_5_FD_66449 | JGI IMG/M metagenome (GOLD analysis project Ga0070732, IMG submission 66449) | Surface soil microbial communities from Centralia Pennsylvania, which are recovering from an underground coalmine fire - Coalmine... | ecosystem: Environmental > Terrestrial > Soil > Unclassified ... | reverse complement strand
GGAGACCTTGCGCTTGCAGCGCTCCTGCCAGCGGAGATGCCGGTGGGAGCCCGCGGAGAATCAGCGTGTCCCATTCCGTCCCGCGCTCTGCGAGTGCACGCGCGAGCGCGGTGTACGCCTCCGGCCGCCCCGCCGGACGTGCGATCACGTTCCAGTGACCGCCGTGGTCGCCCGTCAACGGTCGCAGCGCCCGGATCGGGCCGTGGCGCGTGATCGCCAGCGGCGCGAGCGCGCAGACGTCGTTGCCGTCGCGGACGACGGCGAGCCACGGCTCGACGCGGTCGCCCCAAACCTGCCACCACGCGCTGTGCCACTCCGGCGACGCAAACGGCGTCGCATCGGCGTCGGCTGCGAGCAGTTCGTCCCAGACGTCGCGCAGGTCATCCGGGGGACCACGGTGGATCTCGACCTGCACGGCGTCAGGCGGGACGCGCGACGCGGGACGTGCGCATCTTCCCTACTCGGCGAAGTTCGAGGCGGGCCCAGCCAGTGGAGCACTCCTCCTGGCTTGTACGGCGTCCTCGTCGAGATCTGCTCTCAGGCGCGTCAGGGCGCGATGGAGCGCTACTTCCACGGCGTTCGTGTTCATGCCCGTGACCTCGCCGATCTGTCTCGCCGTCAGGTCCGCACCGAAGCGCAGAGCGATCAGGTCGCGCGCGCGCCCGTCGAGCCGGGCGACCGCGCCGGCGAGCGCCACGCGCTCGACCGTCTCCTGGCCGACGTCTTCCGGCGACGGCGGCTCGTCCTCTTCGCCGAAAGGCTCCGTCCGAACGCGCGAGACGAGCGAATCGTGCACGCATCGACGGGCGATGCCCAGCAACCAGGAGAGCGGGCCGCCGCGTGCGTCGTCAAAGCTCGAGCGATAGCGCAGCGCTCGCTCGAACACCTCGCTCGTGACGTCCTCCGCTTCGGCGCCGTCGCCGATGCGATACGCGACGTACGAATAGACCCGGCGGATCAGCGGCTCCGGGTTCGCTAGGGGATCGACGCGCATCAGCCCGGCCCTCCGACGCCGGAGCGCGGGTAGAGGGCGTGGACCTCGTCGATCGCGTGCGCGTGCGCGGACCCTGTCGTCGCTCCTGCGAGGTCGTTCCAGAGCTCCCAGTCTCCGGAATCGATCGAGATCGCCTTGCTGAAGCTTGCGCGGGCGTCCCCGGGCAGGCCGGCCGCGAGCTGGGCTTGGCCTAGCGCCTGCCACGGTGCAGGTGACCAAGGCATGACGAGGCGGGCGGTACGGGCGTCGGTCGACGCTGCCGCGAGGTTGCCGCGTTCGCGCGCAGTCTGGCTCTTGCTGAGCGCGGTGTTGCCGATGATCCCGACGAGCGCGAAGAATGCGGCGGCGACCGCGGCTGCCGCGAGCGCGACGCGTCCCCTTCCCGAGAGCGACGCCGGCTTTCCCGCAGCCCGCGCGTTGAGGAGGATCGCCGCCCCGCACAGAAGCCCGACGAGCGTCACCGCCGGCAGCTCCCAGTCCCAATCGACGCCGGTGTGGACGAGGTAGGCGACGTATGCGCCGGCGGCTGCCGGGACCAGCGGATGGGTCCGCGCGCGCCGCAACGCCGCCAGCGGCGTCGCGAGCACGAGGACGAGGATGCCGAGACCGATCGGGCCGAGCTCGGCGAGGGTTTCCACATAGAGGCTGTGAGCGTCGTGGACCCGAATGACGTTCGCCGGCTGATGGGCGAGGAAGTAGCGCTCGTACGTGCCGGCTCCGGCGCCGAGCAGGGGATGGCGCGTCGCGTCGTCCCAGGCGAGCTGCCACATCTGCGCGCGTCCGTTGCCCGAGAAGCTGAGCAGCCGCTGGTTGAGGTTGGTTCTCGAGTGCGGCAACGGGGCCGTGAACGACCGGTAGGCGTGCCGCACTACGTGCACCGGGCCGCCGTAGCGAACGAGGCCGGCGGCTGCAGCCGTCAGGGCCGCGACGGCGACGGCAACGCCGAACGTCCGGGCGATCCGACGACTGATGGAGAGCCGCGACTCGAGGAGCACGAGCGCCGCCGCCACCGCCGCGTTCGCCCCGGCGAGGATGAGGATGACCGCTCCGAGACGGTGACCGTCATGCGCTGCGAGGGCGAGCGGGCTACCAGGATGTGTGAGAGCCCTCTCGCGTGAGGCCAGGAAGACGGCTGCGGCCGGGGCGGGAGCGAGCGCGACGATCACGGCGAGGAGGTGCATCCGGCGCGGATCGACCGCCAGCATGACGAGGAGCCCGACGGCGAGTGCAAGCCAGGCGGCGCGGCCGAACGTGAAGTACAGGGTCACCAGGAGTGGAACGAGCGCGGCCCCGCACAACGCGCGCGTGGCGATCCTGCGGGCGCGGGCGGCGAATCCGACCGCGAGGAGCGCGCCCATGGCCGCAAAGAGAGCGAGCCCGTTCCAGTAGCCGATCGGCTCCGCCAGCCGATACACACCCGAGCCGTCGTAGACCCCGACGTGGTCGGGGGCGAGGCGCGTCGCGAGGCTGAACATCGAGACGAGCACGACCGCCGTGAGCAGGCCGGCGAGCACGTTCCTGGCCGAGCGCGCCCGCGCGAGGGTGAGCACGGCCGCCCCGGCTCCGACGTACACGAGCGCCCGCTCGACCTCGAGCACGCTCTCGGCGGGCGCCACCGACCAGGCGACCGACAGCGCGGTCCAGCCCACCAGCGCCGCGAGTGCGCCGAGGAAGACGAGCTCGAGCCTGCCGAGCCGGAGGCGGCCGCGAACGCTGACCGTCACCGCCGCCGCCCAGAGAAGCGGCACGCTCGCCCATCCCCAGGCGGTCGGGAAGTAGCCGCCCTGGGCCGCGGCAAGGCCGCAAACCGGTGCGAAGGCCGCGAGCGCCGGGAGCGGGGCCGCGAAGCGGGTGCCGGCCGTGGTCGCTCCCCCCACGACCGGCGGACGGGTTGCCTCGAGCGTCAGCATCCGGCCCGCCTCGCCGACACCCGGCGCGCGCTACGCGCGCCCGATGCGCGCCGCTTTCGCGCTCGGCTCGGCCTCGTGGACCCCGTACCCGTACCCGTAGCCGTACCCATGCGCATCGGTAGCGCTGACTCCGGTGAGGATGAAGCCGAGGACGGGTGCCTGGCTGTTTCGAAGCTGGCGTGCGAGCTCTTCCAGCAGCGGCCGCTCGATGCCGGCGTGGAGGACGAGCACGACCGCATCGACCTTGGTGGTCAACGCCAGTGCATCGCCGACGGCGAGCAGCGGCGGCGTGTCCGCGAGCACGATCTCGAATCGCTCTCCGAGCTCGTCGAGAACCTCACCCAGGCGTCCGCTCTCGAGCAGATGGGCGAGGCCGTCACCATTCATCGGAGAAAGGGTCCCCGCGGTGAGCACGTTGAGGATCGCCTCTTTCTCGTCCCTGCGTGCAGCCGTTGCCGAGGACGCGCGGGCTCGCCCGTTGCCCGACCGTGCGCCTCGGGCGAGCCTGTTTCGCGTCGAGACGAAGAACGGGCGCAGGGTTCCGGCGAGGTTCCGCCCGCCGCCCACGACGTCGGTGACCCCGTAGCCGACGTCCGGATAGAAGAAGGAGTGAAGGATCGGCTGGCGGAGGTCGAGGTCGACGAGGGCGACCCGGCGACCCGACCTCGCGAACGCGACCGCCAGGTTGGCGATCGTGGTGGACTTCCCCTCGCGCGGAACGGCGGAGGTGACCATGATTCGCCGCGCGGAGTGCTCGAGGTTGAGGAAGTCGAGGCTCGTCTTCAGCTTGCGGAAGGCCTCGGCGTCGGGCTGCCCCGGCTCGTTGATCATCACGAGCCGGTTGGACTCGCGAAGACGGCGCGGAGGCGTCGGCAGGCGGGCCAAGAGCGGGACGCCGAGCAGCTCTTCGATCTCCTTGTCCGACCGCGTCCGCCGGTCGAGCGCCTCGACCCCGAAGGCAAGGCCCAGTCCGAGAACCCCCCCGAGCAGGAGGCCGAGCAGGGCGGTGTGCTTCGGCCGCGGGCTCACCTTGGTTGCGTCCGAGGCGGGCGTCAGGACGGTGATGTTGTTCGCCAGCAGGGTACGGATGGTCTCGAGCTGCGTCTGATACTGCTGCAGCGTGATGAGAGCGGGGGTGTTCACCGCGCCCGTGGCCTGCAATGCTTTCGTCCGCGCCGCAAGGGTGCCGAGGGCCAAGTCGAGCTTCCGCGTGTCGAGCCGCGTCTTGTATTGGCCGAACTGCTGGGCGTAGGTGTTCGTGAGCTGCACGGCGGAGGCTCGCCGAGGCGACGAGACCGAGAGGTACAGCACGTCCGCGTTCGGATCCGCATTGATGCTCAGATCGGACAGAAGTTGACCCACGCTGATGCGGTCGCCGGTTGCGGAGACGACCCTCGCGGCGAGGGCGGGACTGCGGGCGACATCGGCGACCGTGGCCAGATAGCTCGTTCGGTCGTAGACGGCCGTGGGATCGACGCTCGTGATCGCCGAGGCGATGTTCGAGCGGTCGACCAGGACCTGGGCGGTCGCCTGGTAGCGCGCGCTTTGCCCGTGGGCGACGAAGAAGGCGGTCGCCGCGGCAACGACGGGCAATCCGATGACGATCCACTTGCGCCGCCGGATCACCGCCAGGTACTCGGCAAGCGTTCCAGGGCGATTGCTGAAGGCTTCGATCACTTGGCTCCCGTCTCGACGCATTTGGCGTGGCAGCGGGTCGGATCTCCAGCCGTGCCCGGCACCGTCGGAGACTATCTCGCCCCTGGGGCAGCAGGCCCTAGCCGGAGTAAGGTTTTCGGGCCGCCGGAAGGTATGGGGATGTGAGAGGCATCTGACTCGGACGAACCAGGAGGTCGGACGGCATGTGGAAGCGGCGAAGCGGGTGGTGGGCGCTGGAATCGGCCCTGCGGAGCCTCCGTGCCGAGGCGCGGCCGGATCTCGTCCGAGGGATCACCAGCAGGCTTCAGGCCGAGCCGACCGGTGGGCGCCGCCCGTGGTCGCGGCTCGCATTCGCGGCCGCGGTGTCCGTCTTCATCCTCGGGTCCTTTGCGTCGTTCGGGGGCCTCAGCTACGCCGCCCCCGGCGTGGGCGGCACGGTGGCCGCGGTGAAGAAGGTTGTCGCCGGGCACCCGCTGAAGGTGACGGTCCACAAGTCGTCGGCAATGTCGCAGTACTACCTACCGACGCCGCAGAATCACGTGTTCACGCCGCCGAAGCCGAAGGCAGCGGCCGCGGTGAAGACGCCCCCGGTGGCTTCGGGCAAGACGCTCCCGTTCACCGGCATCTCGCTGCTCGGAACCCTGCTCGCAAGCGTACTCCTCGTCTCCGTCGGCCTCGTGCTGCGGCGACGAGAGCGCCGCAACTGAGCTAGGCGCCGCGCAAGCCCGCGAGCCGGCGGGAGTCGAGGTGGAAGAAGTCGGAGATGCTCGCGCACGTCCAGTCGAGCTGGGATTCGGTGATCCCCGGAAAGATGGGGAGCGACACGCATTCCCGTGCGAGCGCCTCGGCAACCGGGAAATCGCCGGGGCCGAACCCGAGCTCGCGGTAGGCGGGCGCGAGATGGGGCGGCTCCGGGTAGTGCCGAGCCGTCGCGATTCCGCGCTCGGCGAGGAACGCTCGGAACGCCTCCGGGTCCTGAATCCGGACGACGTACAGGTGCCAGACCGGTCTGCTTCCCTCGGGCACCGTCGGCAACCGAAGCTCGTCGAGGCCGGCGAGAGCCTCGGTGTAGTAGCGGGCCGCCTCTCGTCGCTGCGCGTTCCATTCGTCGAGAAACGCCAGCTTCTCCACGAGGACAACCGCCTGGATCGTGTCGAGGCGGGCGGTATATCCGACGTGCTCGTGGTGGTATTTCCGCGTCTCGCCGTGCGTCCGTAGCGCCCGGACGAGCCCGGCCAGCGGCTCGTCGTCCGTCGCGACCGCCCCGGCATCTCCCATCGCGCCCAGGTTTTTCGCCGGATAGAAGCTGAAGGCTGCCGCACGACTCGTCGTGCCTGCACGCAGCCCATCGCGCTCGGCTCCGTGCGCTTGGCACGCGTCCTCGAGGATCTCGAGCCCACGGGAGCCGGCGACGGCGACGAGCCCGGTCATGTCCGCCATCTGGCCGTAGAGGTGTACGGGCACGACGTGGGTCGCGCGACTGGCCGCCGCGTCCACCTGCGAGGCGTCGATCCCGTAGTCGAGGTCGCCGACGTCGACCACGACCGGCACGCCGCCCGCTTGGATCACCGCCTCGAACGTCGCCGCGAAGGTGGCGGCAGGGAGGATCACGCCCGCGCCCCCGTCGAGCCCGGAGGCGATGAGACCAAGCCGGAGCGCGTCGAGACCACTCGAAAGGCCGACGCAGTGGCGACGCCCGCAGTAGTCGGCGAAGCCGCGCTCGAACTCGACGACCGGAGCTCCGTTCGTGAAGTGGCCCAGGTCGATGAGCTCACCGATCCGGTCGAGGATGCGCTGCTTGACGACGCGGTGCGCCGGAGCGAGGTCGACAAAGGGAACGCGTGGAGTATCCAGGGGGACGGGCCTCGGCCTGCGATCTCTCGGGCCCGCCAAGGGTACCGACGGATGCCTTGGCGCATCCTGTCCGTACGGCCAGTTGTGGCCGCTCGGGGTCGGGGTAACGTGACAACACGTCTTCGCCGGACCTCGGAAGCCTGCTCGATTTCAGAAGGATCAGCACTCTCGGTGCGGGAGCTGGTCGAACCGTCTTCGCCCCGGTAGCGGCGGCAGGCCGGCTGAGGGCGAACTCGGGTGCGGTGCTCCGCGTGGCGGCGGTCGGGCTGCTGGGGTGCGCCGCCGGCGCGACGCTCGCTACCAACCACCCCCGCTACGCGGCCGCGCTGCTCGTCGTCCCCGCCCTGGGCGTCGCCTTGACCGTCCGGGTCGAGCTGGTGTTCCTCGGCTGGCTCCTCGCGGCGCCCGTTTTTCAGGGCGCGGCGAGTGGGAACCACTTCGGCCATCTCTGGTTCAAGTACCTGTTCCTTGCTCCCCCTCTGCTCATGCTGCTGCGCATGGCGCTGGGGTCGGCGCGGGTCCGGCGCCTCTGGGTGGTCGATCTCCTGCCGGTTCTCTACTTCGGATACATCCTCGCGTCCGCTCGTCTCTTTCCCTCCCCGCTTGCATCGACGGCGCATACGACCCCGACCGCGATCTACATCCATGTCGGAGTGGGCGTCATCGCGTACTACGTCGCCGCGTTCGCGACGACGTCCGAACGGTTTCCAGAGCGCCTGGCGGCGGTTCTCCTATGGGGAGGCTGCATCGTCGCCGTTCTCGCCGTCGTCGACGGCCTGACGGGCACGAACATCTGGAATCACGCCGTCATCGGCGGCGACAACGTCCGGCGGGCGGTGTCGACGTTCTCGAGCCCGGAAGAGGTCGGGGCATATCTGGGGGCCGGAGTGGCATTTGCGCTCGCGGCTCTGCTCTGGAAGGGGCCGGCGTCCCTGAGGCTGCCCGCGCTCGCCCTGCTCGGCGCGGCCATTCCGGCCCTCTACTTCACATACACCCGAGGCCCTGCGCTCGCTATCGCGGGCGTCGGCGTCCTGATGGCCCTCATAGCCCGGCGGACCCGCTGGCCGAGCCTGCTCGTCTTCGCCACCGTCGGCATCGTCCTGTTTGCGAGCTGGGGGCACATCTCATCGACGACCGTGTACAAGAATCGCCTCGGGAACGCGGGAACCGTCGAACCTCGGGTCGCCCTCTCGGATGTCGCTCTCCACCTCTTCCGGCAGCGGCCGATCTTCGGGTACGGCTATGCCACCTTCGACCAGGCAAAGCTGAGCGTCCCGGTTCCGCCGGGCGACACGGGGACGGTGTCGACGTTGACGAGCCACGACACGTACCTGACGATCCTCGCCGAATCCGGCGTCGTCGGCCTGGCGTTGCTCGTGGTTCCGTGGATCGCAATCGCCTTCCGGGCGCTCGCGGCAGGGCGGCGAGGGCTTGTCGAGCCGTGGATCGTCGCAGGTTGCCTGGGGGCTGCTGCTGCGTTCGCCATCGGCGCGGGGACCTACGACGCAAGGTTCTTCCCGCTCATCACGTCGATCCCGTGGATCGCCCTCGGCCTGGCTCGGAAGCTCATCGCCACCGTTGGGCCTGACGCACAACCGCGTCGTGGCCCGCGGCCGGCTGCGCGATGAACGACACAGAGGCGCGTCTCGAGGGGCGGCGCTAGGTGGTCGAGGCGGCGCCGGAAGCGGGGTCGGGTCTCCGAACGCGGGTCGTGCGCGGAGCCACCCTGGCCGCGCTCGGCTACCTCGGTTCCCAGGTGATCTCGCTCCTGACGTTCATCGTCCTCGCGCGGCTTGCTCCTCCGGCGGTCTTCGGCTCGTATGCCGCGGCCGCGATCCTCCTCGGAGCGAGCCTGTTCCTCACGGAAGCCGGAATGCAGGCTGCGGTGGTTCAATCCGCCGATCACGTGCAGGAGGCTGCGTCGACCGCCTTTGTCGCGAACATGGTCGGCGCCCTCGGCCTCGCGGCGCTGGCGGCGGCACTCGGGCCCGTCATCGGCCTGTTCTTCCACAGCGGACAGATCTCGCGTGCTGCAGCGGTCATGGCGGGCACGATTCTCATCAATGCGGCCGCGATCGTCCCCGGGGCGCTGCTGCGAAGACGCGTGTCCTTCGCGTTCGTCATGGTCGAGCCCATCGCGTCTCTCGCGTACGCGGGCGCGGCGATCGCGGCCCTCGCCCACGGCATGGGTCTCTGGGGCCTCGTCATCGCAACGTACGCGACGGCGTGCGCCCGGACGGCCGCGGTTGTGGCCCTCGCACGCTGGAGGCCCTCGCCCGGCCTCGTCTCGTGGAAGACGTGGCGCTCGCTGTCCGCCTACGGGCGCCCGGTGCTGATCAGCTCGCTTCTGCGTGAGTCCGGATCGGTCGGGGGCACGGCCATCGTGGGACGGATTCTCGGAACGATCGACCTCGGGCTCTTTCGCTCTGCGCAGCGGTTCGTCCAGCAGGCGAACCTCGCCATCATCTACGGAAGCGGCTACGCGCTTCTGCCCGCCTTTGCCCGCATCCGGCACGACGAACTGCGGTTGCAGCGTGCCATCCTGCGGTCACTCCGAACGCTCACCCTCATCGTCTTTCCGTTGAGCTTGGTGTTCATCCCGCTCGGCCGGCCCTTGGCGGTCGTCCTTCTCGGAGAGCGCTGGCGAGGCGCCGGCCCGATCATGATGGCGATGGCCGGCGTCGGAATCGCGCTCGCGTTCGACTCGGTCACCGCGGAGGCCTTCAAGGCTACGGGTCGCACGCGCCTGCTTCCGCGCTTGCACGGTCTGCTCCCGGTTGCGCCGGTTCCCTTCATGCTCGTGCTGTACCCGCTCGGTGCGACCGGTATGGGACTGGCGCTATCGCTGGGAATGGGAACGGTGGCGATCTTGGCGGTCAAGGCACTCGGACGGCTGGCGAGTCTTCCGATCAGGACGATCGTCGCGCAAACGATCCCCGCGTCGATCAGCGCCCTGCTGATGTTGGGGGTCGTCTTCGCACTGGACCGCTTCGTCGTGCATGCGAGCGAGGGCGGAGGCTTGGTCGGCCTCGCACGCCTCGGCCTCGACTTTCTCGCGGCTGCCGTGATCTACGTCGCCGCGCTGTCCCTGTTGTTCCGCCGTTCGCTCCTCGAGTTGATCGAGATCGCACGCCTTCTCGTCACGCGGTTGGACCGACGAACGCCTGTGGTCACGGGGTGAGTCCAACGCGGTCGCTACTGACGCGTTACGCTCCCGATTCGGCGCCCCCGCCGACGCCTCGAGAGATGGAGTCCGAGAACCCGCACGGCCCAGCCGACGGATCACGCAAGCCCGATTTCCGTACTCGCGGCGGGGCCAGCCAGGTCGAACGGGGGATAGGCGCGGAGGCCCGACGGTGGATACGGTCCTTAGGTCCCGTGAACGAGCCGCTGCGCGCCGTACTGAAGGTCGATCAGATCCGCAACCCGGAGCTGCCGCGCAGCTTGCGCGGCTACGAGGTGGTGGCGACGCAGGCGTTGCTCGAGGAGATCGCGGAGCAGTACGAGCGCCTCCTCGCCGAGCGGGAGGAGCTCCGGCGGCGGCTGGACGACCTCGAGGCGGCATCGCCGTCCGCCGACGACCGCGACCTGCTGGCGGCCGAGCGGGACGAGCTGTGGCAGCGCGTCGCCGAGCTCGAGGCCGAAGCGGACGGGCGGGAGGACCACGAGGTGCTCGCCGCCGAGCGCGACCGCCTGCGGGCGCGCGTCGGCGAGCTCGAGGCCTTGGCCGACGGGCGCAAGGATTACGACGAGGTCGTGTCGGCGCGGGCGAGGCTCGAGGTCGACGTCGCCGAGCTGCAGGAGCTGCTCTCGACTCGCGACGACTACGAGGCGATCGTGGCCGAGCGTGACGACCTCCGCGGCCGCCTGACCGAGGCCGAGGTGCCGACGGAGACCGACCACGTGTTGAGCCGCGCGCTGCTCGCCGCGAGCCGCGCCGCCGATGAGCTCGTGCAAGAGGCGCAGACGGAGGCGGAGGCGATCCTCGCGGCGGCGCAAGGCTCCGTCGCCGCGGCCGAACGGGGGCTGGAGGAGCGACGTCGTGCGCTCGAGAGCGAGCGCGATGCGTATCTCGAGGCGCTCCGAGTCGAGGCGCTGCAGGCGGCGCGAGAGGATCTCGTCGCGCTGCAGCAGGAGGCCGAGCCGCTGGTGCGCGTGCTCGCCGCGTTCACGCGGCGGATCCGTGCGATCGTGCAGATCCAGCTCGACGCGCCCGAGCAGGAGCCGCCGGGCGAGCTCCTCGACGACCTGCAGGCGAGGACGGAGAGCTCCGGCGCCGAGCAGTCGCCCGCTGAATCGGACTGATCGCCGCTCGGTCTGGTCTCTTTCGGGACGTTCGGAACGAGGCTATAAGGAGCAAGGATGCGTCGGGGTGCCATGATCGCCACGAGAATGGTCGCAGTTGCAGGCTCGTGTGGATGCGCAGCGGCTGTCGTCGCCTCGTTCGGCGCGGCCGCAACCACTGCCAACCCGATCGTCGTGGAGAATCGGCACACCGGCACGACGGGATGGCAGCTGGGACGAACCGCGACGGATGCGGTCGGTCAGATCAAGGGATACGCGTCCGCTCCGAGCGTGAACAAGGGGCAGCCGATCACGTTTTACGTCTCCGTCAATCCTCGCCAGACCTACACGATCGACGTCTATCGAATGGGTTGGTACGGAGGAAGCGGCGGCCGTCTCATGCAACACGTTGCCGCGCTTCCCGGTACCAATCAGCTTGACTGCCCCATCGACAGCACGACAGGACTGGTCGCGTGCAACTGGAAAGCGTCCTATGTCCTCCACACCCGCGGCTCGTGGACGAGCGGCATCTATCTGGCAAAGCTGACCAACGCTCGCGGGTACCAAAACTACATCATGTTCGTCGTCCGAGACGACGGTCGCTCTGCAGCACTTCTCTATCAAGAGCCGGTGGACACGTACGAGGGCTACAACCAGTATCCGTACCCGGATCCGACGGCGACCGACCACGTGCACTCGCACAACCTCTATCCGGACGGCAGTCTCAAGGGCGCCGAGGAGGTCACCTTCGATCGGCCCTATCAGGAATCCGGCGCATCGGAGAACTTCCTCACGTACGAGATCAACTTCCTGCGCTGGCTCGAGCGGTCGGGCTACGACGTCAGCTATTCGACCGACGTCGACACCGACGTCCATGGCAGCCGTCTCCTGAAGTACGGCGGCTTCCTCTCGGTCGGTCACGACGAGTATTGGTCGACGCCGATGTACGACGCGATCGAGGCTGCACGTGATCACGGTGTCAACCTCGCCTTCTTCGGCGCCAACCCGATCTACTGGCAGGTCCGCTTCGGACCTTCTGCGCGCGGAGTCCCCAACCGCGTGATCATCTGTTACAAGGACGCGTCGGCGGACCCGGTCACCGATCCGAGCCTGAAGACCGTCATGTGGCGGGATCCGCTGGTCAACAGGCCGGAGCAGGCGCTCGTCGGCGTCCAGTACACCTCATTGCTTCCCAGCGGCGCGCCCAACGCGGCCTACGTCGTCACCAACAGCGGCAACTGGGTGTACGCCGGGACGGGCTTCAAGGATGGTTCCTCTGTACCCGGAATCGTCGGCTACGAAGCCGACCGCGCCTTTTCGAACTATCCCGCGCCGACCGCGGTCGCCGGCACGTACACGCTCCTCTCGCACTCGCCGTTCACCGACGCATACGGGACGTCGAACTACGCGAATTCGTCGATCTACCAGGCACCGAGCGGCGCCTGGGTGTTCGGTTCCGGCACGTTCTCGTGGGGATGGGCGCTCGACGGCTACGGAAACCACGCGCCGGTCAATCCTGGAATCCAGCGGATGACGGCGAACATCCTCGATCGACTCTCGCGCCGCGGCAAGCCCGGATAGCGGCCGGACGCGCTGTGGCACGCTCGAGGGCGCGATGAGCAGTCGTGGCCGGCTTTGCTTCTACGTGCCGTACCTCTATCCGGTTGCCGCCGACGGGGAGATCCCGTTCGTCGGCGGAAGCGAGGTCCGCCACTGGGCGCTTGCCCGCGCAATGGCAGAGCGTGGCTTCGAGGTGACCGCCGCGACGTGCGACTACGGCCAGGGGCCGCTGGTCCGGAGAGACGGAGTCAGTCTCGTCCGCACCTACTCCACGGCGTCCGGGGCTCCGGGTGTTCGGTTCTTCTATCCGCGGCTGTGGAAGGCCATGAAGACGATGCACGATGCCGACGCCGACGTGTACCTCGCCAGCGGCTCCGGCCTTCCGGCGGGCTGGACGTACGATGCCTCGAGGCGGCGCCGCGCCGGATTCGTCTTTCTCGCCGCGCATGACGCCGACGCGATGGCCTCGCTGCCCCTGCTGACGACGAGGAGAGAGCGGTGGTGGTATCTCCGGGCGCTCCGCGGAGCCGACGCTCGCGTGGCGCAGACGGACGCGCAGCGCCGCCTCTTCCGCGCCAGCTTCGCCGTCGAGGCCCGGGTGATCCCGAATCCCGTCGACGTTCCCCCCGTCGCGGTCGACGCCGGCGCGAACCGGACCATTCTGTGGATCGCGACCTACAAGCCGAGCAAACGACCCGAATGGTTCCTCGAGCTCGCCAGCCGGCTCCCGCAGCTCCGTTTCACGATGATCGGGTATCCGCCTCGGGGCGAGTCGACTCCCGAATGGAGGGAAGCGAGCCGGACCGCGGCGGATCTCGAGAACCTCGACGTCTTGGGCTTCGTCGAGCACTCACGCATCGGCGAGTTCCTTCGCGACGCAGCTCTGTTCGTGCACACGTCGCCGCTGGAAGGATTCCCGAATGCGTTGCTCGAGGCCTGGGCGCGTGGCATCCCCAGCGTGACGACGGTGGATCCCGGCGGGGTGATCGCCGGTCACGACATTGGATGCGTCGTCGACACCGTCGACTCTCTGGAGGAGACCGTCGCCGGATTGATGGCAGCACCGGAGCGACGTCGGACGCTCGGCGCGAAAGCGCGAGCGTACGTGGAAAGCCACCACGGTCCGGAGCACACGTACGAGCCGCTTGCGGAATTGCTCGATGCCGTGATCGAGGCCAGAGGTTAAATCGCTCCTGCCGGCTTCCGCGCCACGAGAAGAAGGCCGACGACCGAGAGGTCATCGAGAGGCATCTCTCTGAAAGGCGTCGCCAGGGAAGACCGGATCTGCTCATTCAATTTAGCTCGCTCGGTGACCTCGAAGCGCTCGATCACGAGCCCTGCGTCCTCGAACGCGGAACGTAACTGGGGCGCGCGCCAACGATTCGTCGGCATTGATCGGTACGAGGAGGCAAGCCGCCATCGCCGTTCACTCAGTTTCAGAAACTCGAGCGGCTTGGAGAAATTCCGGTGATCCCGAAGGTCGATCACGTGACTCGTCACGCCTCCCGGTTTCAGCATCCGCGCGATGTTGTGGGTCGCCGCCGCCGGGTCGCTGAAGTGTTCGTAGCAGGCATGTGAATAGATGAAGTCGAAGGAGTTGTTCGGGAAACCCGCCTCCTCGATCGCAACCGGGAACTGGTAATCGACGCGATCGAGGAGGTCGTCGAGCTCCAGTTCCCGATAGACATCGGAGTGATGCACCAAGGCCTCGGTGTCGATGACGGTCGCCCGATCCGCTCCGTGGCGGATGAACAGCGCGGCCGTCGCAAGGTTCCCGCCAGGGCCGACCTCGAGTATCCGCCCCGAAGGACGCCCTCCGACCGCCTCGAGATGACGCACGAACACTTCGCGGACGTATCCGGTGAGGTCCTTCCTGCGGTCGTAGCCGCGCCGGCGCCGGCGGCGCACGACGAGGGCCCGGGTCGGTGGGGCGGCCATGATGGCTGCCCTGACTAGGTCCCCGACTAGCACGGCCGTATCCCAGCCTAGTCCGCCTGCCGTAGGTGGCCGGTGTGAGCCGATGCCGAGCTAACCACTGACGTACAGGTATGCCTGCGCGCCGTGCCGCTCTACTTCGGCCACCAGCTTGTGGTCGAGCGCCAGCTGTCGGAGGAAAGTCATGCGAACGAAGCGCGTTGTCCAGTCGTCGGGGAGGTGCGAGTACACGAACCAGATCCGCCGGCGTTCCCGGAGGCGGTCGAGCTCACCCACGTACGCGGCTGCATTCACGCCGTAGTAGCCGCCGAGTACGAGGTTCGCCGTCAGTGAAGCCGCCGGTGGGGCGGTCTGGCTGGAGACCCCGGAAAGCGGCCTCACCGGCCAAAGCGCCGTGGATCCACCGCGCTTCGCAAGGGGCAGGCACTTGCAGCGTTCGTAATAGAGAAAGGCGTCCTGGGAGCCGGCGGCGACATAGAGCGTGTCCCCGGCGCGCCAGTGATCGCGAACGTACTGCAGCACCGGCCTGATCTCCTCGTTTGTGCGGGGATGCACGAGCCGGCCCGCCGCCACCGCGACCGGCCCGGCAAGGACGACGCCCGCAAGCACGAGCGCCGGTCCGGCTCTCCAGCGTGCGGAGGACCAGCGCACCGCTTGAACGACGCCCTCGGCGACGAGCACGACGACCGCCGGGAGGAGGAACAGCTCGGTGCGCTCGAGGATCGGATAGACATGGGCGGCCGACGCGATGAGGAGCAGTGGGAACGGCAGGAGCAGCATCAAGAGCTCCGTCGGTTTCCTGCGAGCCAGCACCGCCGCACCCAGAAGCCAGCAGAGCCCCGTGAGCACGACGAGGACACGCCCGAGCACGTGGCCTTGCCACGGCTCCCCGAGCGCCGTGACCATTCTCGTTCCCATCGCGTTCAGCGCATGGATGGGCGACGACGACCCGTTCACGCCGAGAAAGCGACCGGTTCCGGTGAGGGACTCACGCACCCCTCGGGCTCGGGTGGCGCCGAACGCGCCGATGGCGACCGCCGCAGCGGCCCAGATCAGAACGGTGACCGACTCCGGGGAGCTGAGGCTGAATCGCCGGCTGACGAGTAGGCGAGTGGCGAGAACCGCGGTGACCGAGACGACGATGAAGATCGATGGGTAGGAGAGCGGGATCAGGAACAGCCCTGCCACGCCGACCACCAGCGGCATGCGGGGTCGGCCCGGAGACGGGTCGACGATGATGAGCGCCGCAGCCAGCAGGGCGACCGCCACCGCGACGTCGATCCCATAGGGCTTGACCTCCGACGAGTAGTAGATCAATCCGTCGGCGACGGCGAAGAGAAGCGTCGCCACCGCTGCGGCGGCCTCGGAGAGGAGTCGCCGCGCGAGCCACGCGAAGAGCGGAAGCGAGACGACGCCGGCGACGAGCGGGAAGAACCTCAGCGCGTACTCCGAGAACCCGGCGACTCGTGCGACGACGCCCTCGACGAAGAGGAATCCGACCGGGGCCGCCTGGTTGAAGTCGAGCGGTCGAGTCAGGCTCCCCAGAGGTCGCTCGATGAGGTTCAACGCAAGCGACGCTTCATCCGCCCACAGGGAGCGATTCGCCAGGTACTGGGCCACTCTGAGTACGACGCCGAGGCCGATGAGGCCGATCAGGAGCCTGCGCGATCGAAGCGCGGCGAGGGCACCGTCGAGCAACTAGGCTCCGCCGTCGACCCGTCGAAGCGTCATCCGGCATTCGGTCAGCATCGGGTCGCCCGGCCAGAGCGCTCTGACGATCGTGTTCAGCAGCCGGTGCTCCTCGAAGAGGGCCCGGATGCGCCCCGACGCGTAGATCTCGGACGACAGGACCTCGAGCCCGAGCCGCGGTGCGAGCTTCCTGAGGCCGGCCGGACGAATCACCCAGCGGTGGTACGTCTTGTAGGGGGGATGCCCGGGCGATCCCGCCTCCTGCATCTTGTAGAACCGGCGGTAGACCCACACGTGGAAGCGGAGTGGGGTGAACTTCGTCACGATCCCCTTCGGCGAGATGAGGTTCGGCAGTCCGAGGTTCATGGTTCCGCCCGGTTTCAACGCACGTGTCATGTTCGCAAGGGCGGCCTTCGGATCGGGGAGATGCTCGAGGACGTTGATGCACACGACTGCGTCGAACTCCTGATCCGGAAGCGGGTAGGACTGAACGTCGCCGACGATGATCTCGTTCACCCGGCTGTTCAGCGCGAGCGCGTCGCGGTCGAGATCGATCCCGACCACGTAGGCGTCCTCGGGGATGTCGACGAGGACGCATTCGCGCCCACAACCGGCGTCCAGGACCTTCACGACGCAGACGCGGTCGGCGCGGGGGCTCCGTGGTGGCTCGTCGGCGATTCCAGCACCTCGCGGTGCCACATCTCGAGCTGGAGCAGAACCCACAGGCGTGTCGAGTGATCCGCGATCCCGTCTTGATGCTCGCGGATCAGGTCTCGGATCTCGACGCTGTTGAAGTAGCCGCGGTCGATACTCCGCTGGTCGAGGAGCACGTCCCCGGGCAGCTCGCGAAGCTCCTCGCGAAACCAGCGTGCGAGTGGAACGCCGAAGCCCATCTTCGGTCGCGAGAGGATCTCGTCGGGCAGCATGCCCCGGAGCGCGCGCTTGAGGAGTCGCTTTCCGTTCGCCTCCGACAGCTTGTGGTGTGCCGGCAGTGAGGCCGCGAACTCCATCAGGTGATGGTCGAGGAACGGCGAGCGCGCCTCGACGGAGTAGGCCATGGTCGCGATGTCCATCTTCACGAGCAGGTCATCGGGCAGATAGGTCTCGACGTCGGTCGCCATCATCTGGTCGACGCGGTTGTCGGCGGCTGAGCCCGCCCATGCCGTGACGATGAACCGGTGTGGCCCAGCGCCGTCGACCGCCGCGGCGAAGTCGGGCGTGAGCAGACGCCGCCACCGCACCTCGTCGAAGGCGGACACCGCCGTCGCGTACCGTTCGGAAGGCGACATGGCGAGAATGCTCGCAAGGCGTGCGGCCTTCGTGCGCGGGCTGCTCGGATGCCTGCCGTCGCCGATCATTCGTGCGAGGGACGGACTGAGCACGCGCAAGGGCTCGGGCAGCCAGTTCAGATGGGGCGCCTTGTCGCCGATGGGATAACGGTTGTAACCGCCGAAGCTCTCGTCACCGCCGTCCCCGTTCAGCGCGACGGTGACGTGTTCGGCCGTCAGCTGCGCGAGGTAGAAGGTCGGAATAGCGGACGGATCTGCGAAGGGCTCGCCGTAGTGGCGCAGGAGCTTGGGCATGATCTCGACCGCAGACGGCTCGACTCGGAACTCGTGGTGATCCGTGCCGAAGCGCTGGGCGATCGTCCGTGCGTACCGAAGCTCGTCGTAGTCGTCGTCGGCGAACCCGATCGAAAATGTCTTCACCGGCTCCGACATCTGCTCGGCCATCGCAGCGACCACGGCGCTCGAGTCGATTCCACCCGAGAGGAACGCTCCGAGGGGCACCTCGCTCATGAGGCGCACGCGGGTCGCTTCTCGAATCTGCGCCCAGAGCCGCTCCGCGAGCTCCTCGTCGGGCACGTCCGCGATCTTCTCGCAGTAGTTCAGCGACCAGTAGCGGTCGATGCGCTCCCCGTGCTCCGTCACCGTGAGGGTGGAGGCGGGCGGCAGCTTCCGGACGCGCGCAAATGCCGAGAGGGGGTGCGGGACGTAGTGCACGGCGACGTAGACGGCGAGTGCAGCCTCGTCGATCGTACGATCGAGCTCCGGATCCTGCAGGAGCGCCTGAAGCTCGGAGGCAAACCAGAACCGACTTCCCTCTCGGGCCCAGAAGAACGGCTTCTTCCCTACGCGATCACGAGCGCAGAACAGTTGCCGCTTTCGTGCATCCCAGATTGCGAACGCGAACATTCCGCGAAGCCGGCTGACCATCGCCTCGCCGTGATCTTCGTAGAGGTGAACGAGGACCTCGGTATCGGTGTGGGACGAGAAGCGATGTCCGCGCTGAACGAGCTGCTCCCGGAGCTCCTCGAAGTTGTAGATCTCCCCGTTCTGAACGACCGCGATCGTCCTGTCCTCGTTGAAGATCGGCTGATCTCCGCCCGCGACGTCGATGATCGCCAGTCGCTGGACGCCGAGCCCGACCCCGTCGTCGAGGAAGACGCCGCGCGAATCGGGCCCGCGATGCACCATCGCCTCGCACATACGATGGAGCAGCGCCGGGTCCACCGGTCCAGCGAAGTCGATCTTCCCGGCGATTCCGCACATCGCTTATCCGGCCGTGACCGCGGCCTCTGCGGTCGCCGATCGCGGCCCATCGATCCGCAGCGCGTCCTGCCAGGCCGCCGCCACGGCCTGAGCAGAGTGGTGCTCGAGCACGTACCGCCGGCACCGTAGCGCGACTTCGGATTGGTCGCTGCGCGTGTCCCACAGGTCGCTCGCGAGCTCGACGAGCCGGGTGGGATCGCCGGCGGCGAAACCGCCGAGGCCGTGACGTTCGATCACCCCGTCCGGGTCGTGCGCGAGTGCCAAGGCGGGCACCCCGCGCGCCCACCCTTCGAGGAAGACGTTCGGCATCCCCTCGTGGTCGGCCGTGTTGACCACGGCGACGGCGCGATCCACGAGCTCCATGAGCTCGTCCCGGGGCCGTGGCGGGAGCAGCTCGATGTTCGGGACCCCGGCCGCTTCCCGCTCGAGAGAGGCCATGAGCTCCGGTCCGCCGCGTGCATTCGGCGAAGGCACCGCCACCATCCAGAACCGAGCATCCGGAAGTGCCCGCGCGAGGTCGACGTACGCCAACGGCCGCTTGTAGAAGACGGCCCGGCCGATCCAGAGCAGCGCCTCCGGCTCCTGTCGGCGCTCCGGCGCCGGCTCCGCGATGCTCCGGATCGTCACCGGCTCACGGCCGAAACGCTCGCGGCTGAGAAGGGCTTGCTCGTCGGTCTGCACCACGATCTGGTCGGCCAAGCGTACTCCCAGGGCGAACAGGAGGCGGTAGCGGCGCTTCGGCTCGATGCGAGACAGGTCGAAATCGGAGACATTCGCGCTCGAGTAGACGAACCGGCGTCGCGACAGCTTGGCGAAGAGCCCGACGAAACCGATGTCCGGTGCCGCGACACGGGCGACGAGCACAGCGGCGTCGCAGCCGAGGACGGCTCGGCGGATGCTGTCCACCTCGCGGAGCTTGCCCAACCGTTTTCGTGCCAGGAAGGGCGGCCTGACCGACACCGCGACCCCGTCCACGAAGGCCGGCAGCGACGAATCCGGAACGTCGAACGCGATCAGGCAGACGCGGAGTCCGCGTCGTGCGAGCTCACGCGCGAGGAGGAGCACCTGATTCTCCGCACCTGCCGCGGGAGTGGTCCGGATTCGAGCGAGGAGCGGCCCGATTGCCGGAATGTAGAACGCGACGTCGTAGCGGTGGTTCCTGTCGCCGTGCGCAGGACGTCCGAACTTTCGAATCCACGAATGGTTCACGCCGACCGCGACCCCTTCATGCTCTGATGAAACGCCGCCTCAGCATGAGAATAGGTCTGTTATCGCTGCCCGTCTACGGCAGGGCGGTATCCGGCCGCCGATAGGCTCTCTGCACATTGTGCGGAATTGTCGGCAAGATCACCGGCGGCGAGGCCGTCGACCCTGCGCTGATCGATCGGATGTGCGAGGTCATCGAGCACCGCGGGCCCGATTCACGTGGCGTGTTCATCGACGAGGATGTCGGAATCGGAGTGCAGCGCCTTGCCGTCATCGACCTCGAGACCGGAGATCAGCCGATCTTCAACGAGGACCGATCGGCCGTGGTCGTGCTCAACGGCGAGATCTACAACTATCAGGAGCTTCGAGAAGACCTCCTCGCGCGAGGACATCGATTCGCATCGCGCTCTGACACGGAGGTCATCGTTCACCTCTACGAGGATCACGGCGACGATTGCGTCCGGATGCTGCGCGGCATGTTCGCCTTCGCGCTGTGGGACATCCGTCGGAAGCGTCTTCTTCTCGCTCGCGATCGGATCGGAAAAAAGCCGCTGTACTACTCGTTCGACGGCGCCGGCTTCTGGTTCGCTTCAGAGCCGAAGGCGATCCTGCAGGACCCGGAGGTTCCTCGTGACGTGGATTACTCCGTGGTCGACACCTTCCTCCACTACCGCTATGTCCCGAGCTCGGAGTGTGCGTTCCGCGCAATGTCGAAGCTCCCGCCTGCGCACACGATGGTGCTCGACGGCGGGAAGCTGACGACGAAGCGGTACTGGAAGCTGTCGTATGCCCACCAACTCGAGCTGTCCGACGCGGACTCGTGCGAGCTGATCAGGGAGCATCTGCTCGAAGCGACACGACTCCGACTCCGGAGCGACGTCCCGGTGGGGATCTTCCTCTCCGGCGGCGTCGACTCGAGCGCCGTCCTGGCGGCGGCCGCGCAACAGTCGCACGACCGAGTGAGGACGTTCACCATCGGGTTCACGCACGCCCGCTACGACGAGCGGGACTATGCCCGTGACGTCGCCCGCGTCTTCGATACCGAGCACCACGAGCTGGTCGTCGAGCCGGACATCGTCAACCTCCTGCCGAAGCTGGCGTGGTGCTACGGCGAGCCTTTTGCGGATCACTCGGCTGTGCCGAGCTTCTACTTGGCCGAGCTGACCCGACGCCACGTCACGGTCGCGTTGAACGGCGACGGCGGCGACGAGAGCTTCGGCGGATACCGCCGCTATGCCGGCAACCAGCTCGCCATGCGGGTACAGCGCGCTCCGGATCTCGTAGCACGCGCGATTGGCGGAGTGCTCGGTCGGGTCGGCGTCGGAAGCCGGGAAAACACGAGAAGGGCGCAATTGCTGCGCCTTGCTCGGGCCGTTCAGATGGACCCCGTAGAGCGATATGCAATGTGGATCGAGTCCTTCGGTGCACGGGACCGCCGTCACCTCTACACGCCCGAATTCGCCGACCTCGTCGGCGCCGGCCGCACAGGGGCCGTGATCCGGGATCCGTGGGAGTCTTCCGATGCGCCGACGCTGCTGGAGCGGTTGCTGGACGTGGACGTGCAGACCTACCTGCCCGACCAGTTGCTCGTGAAGATGGACATCGCGAGCATGGCCCACTCGCTCGAGCTTCGCTCGCCGTTGCTCGATCAGGCCTTCCTGGAGATGGCTGCGAGCTTGCCGCTCTCTGCGAAGGTCTCGGGCCGAGCCGGCAAACGCCTTCTCAAGGACGCGATCCGGCAGTGGATTCCTTCGCACGTCCTGGATCGGCCCAAGCGCGGCTTCACGATGCCGATCTCCACGTGGCTGCGACATGACCTCAGCCATCTGCCGGCGACCATCCTCCTCGATCCCGCGGCGCTTGCAAGGGGGCTCTTCAGACAAGAGGCCGTCGAGCGACTCATCGCCGACCATCGGAGCCGGGCGGCCGACAACACCAACAGACTCTGGGCTCTCATGCAGCTCGAGCTATGGCTCCGAACGTACGTCGACGTGGCGCCGGCCGGACCGATAGCGCTCGACCTCGGGGGGTTGCGGTCGGCGGCCCGTAGCCGGTCGGTCGAGCCCGCCTGATCGTCGGGCCTCCGCGGGCCGGAGGTTACCGCTTGGTGTTCTGCTTGACGACGCCGGTCGGCGAAGACGTCGCCGAGCGGCGGCCGGCTGCGTTCGCCGCCGTGACCGTCACCACGAGGGTCGCACCTGCCTGCGCCGATCTCAGCTGGAGGGTCGACGCAGTCGCCCCTGCGATCGGCGAGCAGTGTGCACCCGCGGTGTCGCACGACGACCACGCGTACGCGTACGAGGTTGGAGATCCGGTCCAGGATCCCCTGGACGCCGTCAATGTCTGGCCGACCACCGTGCGCCCGGAGATCGCCGGTACGCGCGTGTTGGTCGGCGGCTGAGCGGCCGGAGTCGTGGTGACCGTCGTCGTCGTGGTGGTGGCGCTCGTCGTCGTCGGCGTCGTCGTTGTGGTCGTCGGCGTCGTCGTCGTCGGCGGCGTCGTTGTCGTTGTCGCCGTTGTCGTCGTCGTCGTAGCCGAGGTCGTCGTAGCGGTGGTGGCAGGCGCCGACGCAAGCGGGAGGATGAGCGCGCTGCCCGATTGCAGCGTCACCGACGTGACCTGCGTTCCATCCGGGAGGAGATAGGTTCCCCCGAGCGCGAACGTCTGGGAGCCGCCGGACGCAGGGTCGATGACGACCGTGCCGCCCGTGAAGTCTCGACGCCAGCCGATCCCGACCTGGTACTTCGCCGCCACGGGCTGACCGAGGTTGAGCGTCCAAGCGGCTCCGCCCATCTGGTCGTCGACCTGGGCCGAGTAGTTGCCCGGACCGCCGGCGGCGTAGACGAATGCGCTCGAGCCCCCGTCGTAGTCGAGCAGGAAGGAGGCCTTGAGGTAGGTGGACTTGGCGACGCCGGCCGAGTCGCTGGTACCGCTCGTGATGGGGATGAAGTCCTTGCCCATTCCCTGCACGGCGGCGACCAGGCGCTCCCACCCGTCCCAGTTCTGGCTGCACGAGGACGTCCCGCTGAGCCGGATCGATCCCGCGCTGTCCCAGTTCATCTCCCAGTACTCACTGGTGAAGCCGTTCACGTCGGGAGCGAGCTGTCGATACCACCAGATGGCCTGGGATCCGTCGCACTGGTTTCCGAAGCTCGTCTGCCAGCCCGACGTCGTCGTGTCGTTCATGCTCGCGTTCACGTCGACGTAGTAGCCCTTGGCCATCAGCGCCGGGCCGACTGCGCCGATGAACGACTGCATCGCCGCGCGGTAGGACGCGTTGTCAGGGTATGTGGGCGATGGCGTGAAAAGGCTTCCCTGGACGTTGTCGATCATCACTCCGTCGATGCCTGGGGTGGAGCTGAGGATCGAGGTCATTGCGGAGACCCACGCCTGCTGATACGACGGATTGCCGACATCCGCCAAGTAGTACCCGCTCGATCCGTAGGAGACGTTGTTCCCGCTCGCATCCTTCAGGATCCAGCCGTTCGCAGTTGCAGCCGTCCACGACACGCCGCAGGTGCTGCTCCAGCTGGCGTCGGGAACGTTGACGCCGCAGGCATACAGCAACGAGCGCCCGGGCAACTGCCCAGCGGAGGGCGCGTTCACCCCGCCCACGACGATGACGCTGTACATGTTGGTGTTCGTGAGCTGATTCCAGTTGTTGCCGGAGGAGGACGAGGAACCGCCCATCTTGATGAGACCGATCCCCGAGTCGAGTGGCAGGCTCGCGCTCGCTGCGAACGCAGAGGCGCCGCCTGCCAGAGCACCACTTCCGAAGTCGAGCACCAGTGCGACCGCGATCACTGCGATGGAGACGATCGAGAAACGCGGACGACGCACCGAACCCCCCTGGGTTGCTGCCTGAACTGCTCCTCGCTTCCGCGATCGGCATTTGGTGGGCGCGGCGCAAACGAATTCCCTCGGACGGGGGGTTGATTCGAGCTGGAGCGCGGCGGCCGAGCCGCGTGCTTATGCTCTCGACGGCGAGCGCGCGCGGTTCGTCCTCGCCCACCCGAACCGATGCGATCACGTCCGCCGGCACTGGGCTCCCGACGCGTCCTGATGCTGGACGAGAACGTCTCCGTGCCGTTCGACCGGCGAGTGTGGCAGGAGGCGCTCGCTCTACGTGAGGCCGGCTACGAGGTCGTCGTCGTCTCGCCGAAAGGGATCGGGCGCGACGACCACGCGTACGAGGTACGCGATGAGGTCGAGATCCACAGGTTCTCGTTGCGGCCCGCCGTCGGCG
>Ga0070732_10000522_pt1 | contig 23925 bp, 46 predicted proteins | sample Coa_R1_5_FD_66449 | JGI IMG/M metagenome (GOLD analysis project Ga0070732, IMG submission 66449) | Surface soil microbial communities from Centralia Pennsylvania, which are recovering from an underground coalmine fire - Coalmine... | ecosystem: Environmental > Terrestrial > Soil > Unclassified ... | reverse complement strand
TCAAGGCCAGCAACACGCAGGCCGTAATCACCTACACTGCACCGGACGCCTTAGCCTGCACTCACACCGTCGCCGTGAACGACACGAACACCACGATGTTCCCTGGAAGCAATTCAGACGATCCTACCGTGAGAACGTCCGGTGCTCCCCCTATCAAGATGGGAACGCAACGTACCTTCGTGTTGGGGACGCGCCAGATTCAACTGGATGCAACGGGCAAGTATCGCTCGCGGGCGCTCGAAGCAAACACCCCGGTATCGGACACGATCACCTGTACGGGTGGTAGCGTGACGGTCCCGTTTTCGACCACCAATCTTCCCTGGGGGAATACGGTCGCGGAGCCGTTCGCGGGTTACTCCGACACTGCCGGGGCGGTTCCATACCCCTATCTCGACCCCACCGTGCGGAACGACTTCTACATCGACCCGCAGACGGGCCTGCGGCATACCCGCTTCACGTTCGCCTCGGACTGGTACGAGACTTCGGGCGGATCGCCCTACACCAATAACCCCTACTCGGACGCGACGGATATGAATGGGGCCACATGGAGCAATCCCACGAATGTGTACGGGACCAACATGGCCACCACGAGCTCAACAGGGACCGGGAACCTGTGGGTGGGGGTCCGCAACACGCAACTATCGAACACCTACGACTTCCCCAGCCGGGGGCCGTCCTACGACGATCTCTCTGGGTCGGGGACGAGCGGTTCGGTCAACTACTACCAAGCAAGCGTGCAGGCCCAGGTATCCTCCGGTTCTGACAGTTTCCAGTGGTGCCTGTCTGTTGACCGGGTGACGTGTGCCACTCCATTGGCCACGCAGGCCGTGACCAGCAGCCTGACAACCTACTTGCTGGGGACGTTCTACAACACGCCCAATGGGACGAACGGAGGAAACGGAGCCGACCCGGTTCTATTCAACTCCTCTCCGCAGATCAACCGCTGGCGGGCCTACACTCACATGGGGACGGTCACGGCAGACGGAGCGGGGAATGTGGCCTGGGCGAGCGGGAACTACTTCGTGACGGAGTGGGGCGCTTCGAGTTTCCTGCGCTTCAGTCTGGTTTCGGCAGCGGACGCCTGCCTCAACGGGACAGCCCACGCGATCTCCTCGGTGACCAGCGGAACGGCCCTGGTGACTGCGGACATGCCAGCGGCCAACACCTACTACTACTGCGCCGACAACTTCGGCATCCTCATCAAGCGCACCACTCCAGACTCGCGCACCTTCACGCTGGAGAACGCTAAGTTCAACATCGGCTACTCAGAGGGGCCGTTGTGGTTCTCGACATCGGATGTAACGCCTCAGTCCTACGTGAAGATCAACGGCGGATACTACGTGGTGCTGCCCCCAAGCTCCGCGCCCATGCTCCTCTACTTCTGGAACCCAGCGACGGGGACAAGCACTCTCATTGGACCAACCAAGCCCAACTCCAACGCGAGCGGATCGGACCAGTGGAACTACTTCCAGATTCCGGGCAGCGAGTTTACGCCATTCGACAACAACGCCTCAACGGGTGGGCACCTCGTTTTCTACAACGCTGGCGTGGACGTGAACGGCAAGCAGATCATCATCAAGACCGACCTGAGCGGGACACCCACCTACCAGAACAACATCATCAACGCCCTCATGGACCAGACCGGGGCCACGATCACGAACCCGGACGCCTTCTCGGTGCAGGTGGTGAATCACGGGATGACTGCCAAGTTTACCAACATCACCCCGGCCAGCATGAGCCTTGACCTGGGGACGCAGATGGCCTCGGTGACCGGCTTCAATTCGGCCTACATGACAATTACGTTCATGGGAGTGGCCAACGGTAAGCTCTACCTCCAGGGGCGCGGCAACCAGGACACAATCAGCGTATTCGCGCGTCTCGATCCGGCAACGGGACTGATCGACAACTTCACCGACACATGGAGCCGCCCCAACTGCCGCTGGTGCATGAACCACAGCGGCCTACAACTGCAAGGGGATGTCAACTTCGTTCTCTTCGGGACTGATGCCATCAATTCCACCGGGCGCTCCGCCAACGGGGCAGGGCCGTGGATCACGCAAACCAACACTGCCATCGCGGCCAGCCCTAGCGTGATGTGCCCGACAAACTCCATTGGGGCACCTACAAGCGGAACGGCCTGCGACACGTTCACGCTTAACTCGCACGGCGGGGCTAATCCGTATGAGCCTTACGACCCAGATCCGGGGGCCATGGAAACAGACTTCCTTCAGACGGCCCAGCCGGGGGACACCTTCTGCGTGGTGGCTGGATCGACCTGCCTCTACAACAGCGAGATCATGGTCTACGTCACCCGCTCGACCAGCACCGTAACGATGTGGAGGCCGTGCAACCTTAACATCGGGGCGTGCGTGGCCATCGCGGGCGCTGGGTTAAAGACGTTCTTTGCCTACTGCACCGGAGTAGGAACCGGCCTCGATTCTAATGGCGTGGTCGAGGGGACTATCCAGGGTGGCCCCATGTGGGACACCACCACAAGCTCTACGGGTGCCGTCTGGTATCGGGATCTCTACTACGTGAGCGGCCATGCGGACGCCAAGTACAACACCACCATCAATGGGACAAACATACCGGGGCAGTTCGTGGAAGTGCAGCAAGAGAAAATCTTCTGCGGGGTTACCGGGACCGATGGTGCCTATGAATGCTACCGGACGCGGCAGGCAACGCCACCAACGATTCTTAGCACTGCGCCCACCTACACCAACTCCTCGGGGAGCTTCTCTGGGGCCACCGGGCTGTCGGCTTCCGGTTCCCACCTGAGTGTTGGTGGCTTGGTTAGTTCGAGCACTGACAACCGGCCATTCACGGGGGACAACCTGGGCTGTACATGGACGCTCCAGGGGGCCACCACGCATGTCTACAAGGCAGCGACATGCACGCCCTTGACGCTCTCGCGCAAGATCCTGCAAACGGCGGCGGTAGCAGGACCGCACGTTTTGAAGGATGTTTCTTCTGTGACCACCGGAAACGTGCTGACGGACACCACGGACTACTCCTACTGCGTGGCGAACGCCACAAATGAATGCCGTACTGGGAGTTCTGCGGGGGATGTGTTCGTTTCGGCCTCGCAGCGGACCTACTTGGGCTGCTATGGCGGCCAAAACCTCGTGGACATCTACGCACCGGGCGGGAACGTCCAGGAGGACATCTGCGTGTTCCCGGCCAGTCCCAACACAAACGCCCTGCTTCAGACATCGCTCAATCCCGATCCGGTTGGCTGGCAACGGGGGCGCGTGCTCTCGACGCAAATCAGCCACAACAAGATGAGCGATTCGTTCGCCAACGGGCGCGTGCTGGAGGATTCCTCCTGGCTGCTTCAGAACGAGCGGTGGGGGACCACCTTCCGCAACGAGGTGATGGCGGTCAAGATGCCTGCCCTGGGATCGCCCACGGATACAGTCAACCGGGGGGCATTCATTCCTGTCGAGGTATCGGTGGGGGCGGTCGCGGGGGCCGATGGTCTGGTTGTGGACTTCGGCTTCTCCGAGTTTGGTAGCGATGGGGCCAGCAAGTTCTACTGCACCTCACGGCAAGAGAACTGCGTGGCCCAACAGGGGAACCAATCGGCGTTCGCCACCACACCGTTCTACTTCGCCAGCGAGTCTTTCTCGCCCCTGTCCTGCACTTCGGGGACCTGTGAGGTGGTTATCCCGGCCCAACCTGGGAAGGTGCTGTACTACAGAGTACGGCGCACTTCATCGGGGGCTACGGTGTGGACGGGGGCAACTCGGGCAGTGGTGAACTAGGATTTATCCAAGTTGGATTTTTGGGGGCTTTCATTCTGCACCAATTCGCCCTTCAGTGTTTCAACTGATCGCATTCCTGCGGTCGGACAATACCGGGACTGATGCATCTTCGTCACAGCGCGCAATACAGTTGCCGCCCTTTTTCGGCCTGTTCCGGTTTCCTCTTTTTTCACCGGCCCCACTGTAGCCCCCAATCGACGTTTCTAAAATAAACTCACCGCACCCCCGCCCTTTCCAGTACCAGATCCGCATACCGGGGATTCCTGGGATTGTAGCGCCCCAGTGCTTCCCTTATGGGGAGCCATTGCAGGCGGTCCCACTGGCGCTCCATGGCCCGCTGGCCCAGTTCCAGGGAGCGGAAGTGGGCGTATCCATTGGGGCCTCTCTGGGCACCCTGCTGGCCCGCATAGATCAGGCACCCCGGATTGTTTAAAGACATGCAGTGCTCCAGTTGGGAGATAGCCTTCAGGATGTGCGCCCGAACTGCTGGCCGGTAGTCGATTCCGATGTGAATGGGCGCGTGCAGACGGGAGCAGAAGGCGAACAGGCCGCAGAGTAGCGAAAGCGTCAGGCGCACCTGGCTTTCTCCTCGGCGATCCAGTCAATCGCCATCTGTATGGCAATAGCCAGCGCGCTCGCCTCCTCTATGGTGCAGATAGAGGTGGGAATAATCACTTGCGGATCGTAACCCTCTGTAATGTGGGCGCTGCATATCCGCATTCGTTCGTGATTGAACTCGGCACTGGCTGAAACCGTTCCACGATGCACAACGCGCTCGATCTGAAGGTGATGCTCGGTTGCCACTATCCTCATATCAGGCCGCTCTCCTACGTAGCGAGGCAATCCAATGGTCATAAAGGGCCTCGAAGTAAGGAAGCCACAACTGGCCAGGAAGACATCGGCGCGGGGAACGTCCGCAGATGATACATCTCATTACCAACTCTCCTCAGGTTGCCCTGCCGGGATTTGTACAGCGTGTACAAAATCCTTCAACCACGGGAAACTCTCACGCACCTTAGCCAGAACTTCTCTTTGGGCATCCATGGTAGTTTCTTCCTCACCACACAGGGCCATACCTAAGTGTGTCAGAACTAATCCGTCCGCGATATTGTTGTCGCTGACATCATGGCCCCATCGCTTATCAACCCACTTGAGGATCAATTCCTTGCCAACCTTGGCCTTGGGAGTACCGGCGCTGCCCACGGCGTACTTTTTAACCGCCAGTGGGCTGATACAGCAGTATGGGATCTTGTCGGCAACCAACTCGGCCCGGATCATGTAGGCCATCCCCGCGATCTCCCTAGCGAAGGCCATATTGGAACCGAAGGAAAAATCCTCAAATACTACTAGCCCAGGGCGTGCCGATTCGATCTTTTCGCACACCCTATTTCGGTTCCAAATCAGTCGCTCCATGCCAGTGCCTTTTCCGGGGATAAGGCCATGGTCCATGATCCTGCCGTCCACGCCCACAGCGTATCCGCTATTGGTCAACGACAAATCCGCCCCAAAGACAATCACGGCTACTGCACCGGCTCCCTTGGTGTAAGTTGACGGTGCTTCCTTCCGCGTGCTGGCTCGGGCGTTGCCTCCGGCGTGCTCGGCTCTGCCGCGCCCGCGCCGTTGGAGGTTCCCGGCAGCATCTCCTGGGTGTTCTCGTTGAAATTCAACTTGAGTCGTCCGGGGTGATCGCCCAGTTGTTCCACGTAGTTCTCCAGCAGTCCACTGTTGGCAATTCGTATAGTTTTCTGGCTCGGTTCCTGAATGCGTCAAGATCAATCAATCCAGGCTTCCACCTGTGCAGTTTTATGCCATGATCCCACGGATGTGGTCTGCCTTGGCGCGTAAGTCCAAGACTACGCGCATACGTACAGATGGAGGTAACGTGGCGACCAAGGCGCTCGGCCAGCCCGTTAATCATGTAATCCATCCCGTTCCATTTGGCGTAGTGTTCTTGTATAAGGCGTTTCTCCGTGTCCGTGAATGCCCGCAACTTGAACCCTAGCCTATTCAACTTTAGAATCACGGAACTGGGCGACCTATCCAGCGAGGAAGCAAGTGCCTCCACGGAGCGTTCTACCCTTGTCGTCCCAGCCATGTACTCGCGTAGGGCACCCAAATCGTCTTTTGACCAGCGCCTAGCCATCGTGACGCTCCCGATGACAGGCCGAATCAACAACGCGCAGATTTTGAATCCTATCGTCTCGCCCCTGTGAGCGTTTCACGATGTGATCGGTTTCCGTGTTTTCCGTGCCCTGCATCTTTAGGCCGCAGAACGCGCAGAGTCCTTTTTGGCGACGAAAAACCTCTCGCCCGCGTGCTCTATAAATCTCCTCATGCAGGCGCTTCACTTGGCGCTCGTACTGGGAGGGTGGCCCCAGCAACTCACCGAAGGACCGGCCCCGCAACTCCCGGTCATTGGCACTTACATAAATAGGAACCTGCGTGTCGTCCGTTGGGCTTGCAGCTCCAAGTCTTATTGAAATCTCAAGCCCCAATGCCTTTTCGGCCTTGCGGACGGCCCGCTCCAGGATGTGGTTCCAGTCTTTCATCGGGGCATCCCCGGCTCTGGATACTCGCGCACCATAAGATCGGGAGGGATTGCCTGGAGTGCTGTTTTGGTGGTCCCGCTCATCTGCTTCATGTGGAAGCGCACGCCGTGTAGTTGGCACTGGCGCAGTAGGGCGCGCGCCCACTCTGGGTTCATGTGCCGCGCGTGCGGTCCAGATTGCCCACCACAGATGACCCACGCCCGCTTCCCTAGCCGTAGGAAATCATAGGGAAGAAACAGTTCCTCGAACATCGGCTCGACGCTGAGCCAATAGATTTCAGCGTCCACGCGCTTTAGGTGCTCCCACCGCAGGTTGAGCCAGTACTGATTCTCCGTGGTGGTTCCCTGCCAGATCCTCTGCGAGTGCAATGGGCACAACTTGGTGATGAGTTGCGGGCGCTTGGTGAGCATCAGCCAATCCAGCATGGGGGTCTTGAGAATCAAATCCCACAGGCGCTCCAGGTGTGGCTGCTGATCTGGCCTGCCCTCGGCCCAATCGCCCATCGACATGCAGAATACGCGGGCGCGTTCCCCGGTTTTCTCGGCGTCCTTATTCCACTTCAGCGGCTCGGCCCAGTGCTTGTCTCCAAAGTAGCGGCGCTGTTCATGTGCCCCCCAAATGGGAAACTTGGAGCCGACATCGCTGTAGCCGCAACGCTCAGACCACACCTCGGCGTAGCAGACGGCCCCCTCTTCGCCTTCGGCGGGACCGCACGCAGGGGAACCCTCGATGCGAGTACAACCCCACCATGGGTTAAAAGTATGAGTCGTCCACGAAATTGCGCTATTCTCGCCCATTACGCAATCTTCTCCCAAGCGAAAAAGTGATCTCTACACACATACACACCCGGCCCCCTTGCCTGAAGATGGGCCTCGCACACCGCCAATCCACAGGGGGCCATACGCAGCACACGGATGCGGCTGAAATGGTTGCCGTCGAATGTTTTGGTTCTGAAGGGTCTACCTGGGTATTTGATCCGCAGTTCGATTCGCATTATGCCTCCGCCCATGCCGTGATAGTCCTGCACCATGGCCACTCCCGATGTCTTACGCTCGTCTCTGGGCCAGCGGGCCACGGTGTCCCCCACCTTTACGTCGGACAATTCCGCCTCAACGAACTGCTCTACCGGCCATGAGCAGGTTCCGTGCGCTTCTTTTTCGCAGTACGAGCAGGTTTCCATATCCACCTTGGCCGCCCCTTGGTGTTCCAGTAGAAGTCGCCCTTGGCTCCGTCGATTGCAGCGGAGGCTATTATCTTGTGTTTTGGGCAGACCCAGTTGTTGCCCATTAAAAGACGCCACCCTGAAGGAGTATCCGGTTCTGGGATGGCATCGCCGCACTGATCGGCAAAGAACTCCTGCTCGTTAACCGCCCCACAAACAGAATCGGAACACAACATCACATGGGTGGCGAACAGCCCAAGACCCGTAAGTCATTTCAATCCCAATAAGCTGCTGGGTTCTTCCAGTCTGGCCAGTGCTCATCAAGCCATGCCGTCGCCACTTTCAGGGCCTCATCCGAAACCTCGTAGGATTTTCTGTCGTTCAACGGCATCGGCTCCGTGCTGTAAACCACCTTGCCGCAGTCCGTCACGTTGTAAACAACGCTGTCCTCATCCTTGCGGTCATAATCCATGTCCGCGCAGAAGCGTGGCTTCAGGTTCATGTGGGCCTTGCGGTCGTAGAACGCTGCCTTGTAGAAGATCGAGGCCCGCTCCCTGCCTTTGTCGTCCACCAATAAGGAACCCATGGAGTGATTGGTAGCCACTTTCTTCCAGCCCTGCGGTAGCGTGCAGTGCTGAAATAGCGGATCTCCCTCCACCACCTCGCCGAACTTTATGCCGAACCCTTCCAGGACCGCCGTGCAGTCGCGCCCGAAGCTGGCCCCTCGGTCGGTGGGTAGCACTTCGGAATTGATGAGTTCAGCCTGCCCCTGCGCCTCCTGGTGCAGGATCGCCCAGCTTGATCCCATCACCATTGCATCCTCGAGGAACGCAACCGGATTGCGCTTTGCCTCCTCGCTTGTATTTGTCGGTGTCTTCATTTGTTTCTCCTTTTTACCAATCCCCTTCTGCTGCATCACCGGGAGAGGTGGCCTCGTCCTCAACATCCTCCCCGTCGTCCTCTTGCTTGGCCCATTCCGTGGAAGCTTCTTTGATGGCGCTCAGGATCATGCTTAGGGGGTGGTCTGAACCGGAGTGCCCCCGGAAACCTTCATCGGCCAAAAACTCCTTCAGTTCATCCACCTGTTCCTTACTGCCGAACAGTTGGAACATGGCTCCTGTGGTGGCCCCCGGAGCCGACAGGCCAGACTTCTCCTCGGCCCATTCCTTGAACTTCTCGGGCGCTTCCTTGGCATGCTCCAGAATCTCTGCCTTCTGTGATTCCGAGGCCCCGTTGGCGATCTTGGCGGCCCGCGCCAAGTTGGTGGTCCCGATGGTTGCCGCTGCCGCTAGCGTCAATTCAGGGAATGCCTTGTAGGCCGATGAGTACTTCCAAATGGTTGTCCGATGATCCCGGCAGTTCAGGATGCGGTCTTCGTACTCACTCAGGTTTTCGCAACCGCTCTCCTCTAGAATTTTGGGATTGTTGCGGGCCAAAAAATGCAAACGACCCGCCACCTGAAGTAAAATCGCCCGCTCCCCATCGTTTTTGTCCAGCAGGGAGGCCGTTAACTTGCTCCACTCCACGGCTGTCTTGGGGGCTAGGTCGTCGGGAATAGAAATCTCGATGGCCTTGTTCTCGCCAGAGAGGAGTGCCCCCATGAGTTTCATTTCGGACTTGCTCAGTTTGGCTAGTTCAGTGGGCATCATTCCTCCACTTCGCAGACGTGGTACACAACGTTGTCTGGCAGATAGGGCACAACGATTTCCACGTTGTTCACCGGTTCCCGCATGGGCATTAGCACCCCGGCCAACGCCCTTTTCCAGAACAACGATGCGCTTCTTGGTTCCATGGGTTCCCTTTCTTTTACCAGTGCCTTATCCCCTGCAACAGCTTGGGTCCGCTAGTACGGTTCCCAGCGGTGAAATCGCACAGGTATGCGGGGCTTACCCGTATCCCAAGGGCGATCTGCCGGTAACTTGCCGACTTGCCGGCCACCATTGCTCTGAGATCGTTCCGCAGCGTTGCCTCGTCTGCGGCGATGTGGAGCCTGTGCTTCTCGATCCTTGCGGCGGTTGCCTTGATGGTTTTTTTGTTCACGTGAAATAGTATACGCTAACTGCGAACGAAACCGGAAGAGAAATCTTTACCAGCCCTCGCCAGATTCCTGGGCTGGCGCTGGGGGCGCGTACTCAGACAGGTCCTCCTGTCCTACATCCTCTGCTTTGTTCTCGAACCGGGTGAAGGCCCCAATGTACCTGAGGTCCACGGTAGATAGCGGCCCACTCCTTTGCTTGGCCACGATCAGTTCTGCAAGTCCTTTTATGTCTGCCCTATCCCGGTTATAAAGCTCCTCACGATGAATGAAGGCCACCACGTCGGCGTCCTGTTCGATGCTTCCTGATTCCCGAAGATCGCTGAGGATCGGCTTCTTGTTGCCGGGGCGTTTCTCATTGGCTCGGCTGAGTTGCGAGAGTAGCACAACTGGAATCCCGTCCTCCTCGGTTGAAACCTTCAGTTGGCGCGTCATGCGGCCCAATTCGGTAGTGCGGTTGTCGCTGGACATGGACTTGCTATCTGCCCCGATCAGTTGCAAGTAGTCTACAACCACCAGCCTCCATCCATGCTCCCGCACCCCGCGTTTGATATGCCTCTTGAGTTCTGGCATCGTGATCCCGAAGTGGTCAATGATCCAAAGGGGGGCGTCCAGTAGCTCGTCTAGGGTTACCTGTAAGCGCCTTCGTTCATCGTGGTTCAGGAACCCGGCTCGGAACTTGTGTGAATCTACGCGGGCCTCGGCGCACATCAATCGTGTCAACAGGCTGGCAGCCGTCATTTCCAAACTAAAGTAGGCGACCGGCTGACGAATCTTTGGGTGCAGCGCCACATGCCCGGCCATGTTCAGGGCCATCGCGGACTTTCCCATGCCAGGGCGCGCGGCGAGCACGATCAATTCTCCCTCCCGGAAACCGCCCCCAATCAAATCATTGAACCTATGCCACGGTGTCGGCAGGCCCTTGTCGCGTAGCGTAGGGTCCAGGAAGGCCCCAATGCCCCCCTTGAAGCCCTCCACGATCTGCTGGGGTGTCTTGCCACTGTCTTCTGCTGGGCCGCTCCTGAGATCGTCTAGGACACCCGCTGAGGAGGTGATGGTTTCCTCGATGGGGATGCTGTCGTCGGCGGCATGGGATAAGATTGAGTTCCCCAAGAACATCAACCGGCGTCGGGCGCTCTTAGCCTTGACCACCTTGGCGTAGGCTGTCAGATTGGGGTTGTCGGGGAGGTGGGAGTCTAAATCGATCAGCCGGGAGAGGCCCCCAACTTTGTCCAGTTCCCCACGGGAGTGCATAGCACTCGCCAGCGTTAATCGGTCGATGGCACTCCCCTCTTCGTAAAGGGCCTGCAATCTGTACCAAATGAGCCTGTTTTGCTCAAGAGCTAGATCGCCCACCCCCAGGAAAGCGCTTACAAGCTCAAAAGCAGAGCGCCCACCCAGGATGATGCCTCCGAGGAGGGAAGCCTCCATGGCTGGATCTGCGGGAAGGGGTCTATCGAGGGGATCTTGAGGGGGCTTGGCCATTTGGTTACGGCAGTAACTCCAGAACCCGAAGGCCACCCTTTGTGTGTCCGCAGGCACGCCACCCAGCTGCAACGAAACAGTATCCTGGATGCGGTCCTTTAACCTTGTGGGGATCTACGTAAGTGTAAAGGCGCTCTCCCGGCCAGCGCGCCCATGCAAAATCAGTAGCCGAACGGATTAGATCGCTGGCCTTTGTCTCGCCACCTTCACGCCGAAAGACCGCACAGTTGACTCCCTGCTGACCGCTATCGTCAATGAACTTGCGCCAGACAAACAAGGAACGCGCATCTGGAGTGAGCAGAACCATTTTCTCTCCAGGACCAACAAACTGATAGACCTTGCGGTTTTTTCGGGCGGTATAGTGGCGCAGGAAGATGCTCATGGCAGTAGGGCTCCCTACAACTTGGATAAAATCAATCGAACTGCGGCCACGTCCCGATGCTGTAGGCGTTCATGCGGCGCTCCTGCTCGTAGGCCCTCCCCGCAGCTTCTAGGCGGGCCGCTGCTGCCGGTTCTTCCTCGAAGGGCCTGCGCCCACCGAACTGTTCCCGGCTCCCTGCAAGGGCCTGCATGCGCCCGATCCGGCGCTTGCATCCGGGGCATGTCCCGCATTGGCAGCGGGGCGCGTTAAGTTTCTTCCGGAAGTTCTGTCGCTGGCAAAAGCTCATCATCGAGTTCCTTTTTCCTCCCTGGATTCCATTTGGCCATTGCTTCGTGAACGCCATTGACGGCCTCATAGCCCGTGGGGCGCAAGAACACCAGCCCAAGGTGAATCAACTTCTGCAAGATCCGCATCCTTGGAGGGGGCCACCCCTGGAGCATTCTCATCAGAGCGTCCCGCTCCATGTAGTTCAACTGGGCCAGCGCCCTGGTGTGGGCGTCGATGACCTCTGGCGAGATGGCGAGGATCATGTGCCTTTCTCCGTTATGGCCTCTATCCCCTTGGGCGTGAACTTGTACATCAGCGCTCCGTAGCCACACCAATACTCAATCAATCCGGCCTCCAGCAAGCGTAGAGGCGAGCGGTAGTCCCTGAAAACGTATGGCGGAACTCGACCATCCCTGTACTTTCTTTTGGCCCAACGCAAAGATTGAAGTTGAGCCTTCGTCGGTTTCATGCTGCCATCCCCTTGGCTTTCTTCGTTGTCCTCGATGGGGTGTGTTTGCTGGCTGGGCAGCACTCCCCGCAGAATACTCCCATCGCCACGACTGTGTGTCGATCATGGTCGGCCCACTTCCGGCAGCCCTTGCAGGGGCCAGCCACCGCGAACTCAAAAACCACGCATTCCGGGTCATCACTCCCGGACATGGAAACCACCTTGGCCCGTGGCGTCCACAGCGCCCATTCCCGCAAATCCTGCGAGGCTGGCTGCGTTATCGCCTCTTGGGCGAGGAAGAACCCCTCCCAACGCGCTGGGCGCGTCTTCGTGTAGCGCACGAGGTCCCCTTCGCGGGCGTCCACCTTCACCGTGTAGGCCCCATAGGAGAGCACATCTCCGGGTTGGGGGTTGGTGGCGGGGCTGCGCTTCACTGGGCGTGCCCTTTTAACTGCGATGCCAAGTCGTCCAGTTTCTCGTGTAGCCCCTGCACCGCGTCCCGGTCGCGTTCCATCTGACGATTTTGGCTCATCATGATGAGCGGGTAAGGGTCAAAGACTCGGAAGAGAATCAGAATCGAGTTGAGCGCCATCCATCCCAGCGTTATCAACGAAAAAGCGATGATGAACGTCCAGGAGCCGCAGAACTCAGTCACAACATCTGCGGCGCGTTGCGCTTTGGTGAGTTTCGGTGTTTCGTTACTCACCGGGCGTGCTCCGGTTTGCACGTGCATTCTCCGTAATCCGGGAAACGACAACCGGGGGCGTGGTCGAACACACCTCCTAAGATGGGGGATGCTGGATTGGTGGTCTCTTTCGGTTTGTGCGCGTTGTATAAAACTTCCTTGGCAACTATGAGATCGCGCACGCAAACCCGACCTTCCCCAGGGCCGCTAGATTCATTCGCTAGGAAAGTTAGCGGATAATCCGGCTTGCCGGAACCGCCAAGTTGGCTCCGCGGCTGGGTTGGTTCGATCTGCCCATCCTTGCCCACGGTGACAACCGGGCTGGGCATGAGGGCCAGGATCTCCGTTAACTGCTCCCGCGTCTCGCGAATCACCTGGGCCTGATACTTGTTGGCGTTCTCGCAGGCTTGCTCAACCTCATCGCGCCACCGCTCCTCGCAGGCATAGGCCCCACGCAGATCGCGCCTGTTCCAGAACTCGTTCAGTTCCCGGTTATAGGCGTGCGTCAGGTTCACAATCTGCTGGGCCAGCCGGTGGGCCACTACGTCGCGCTCTGGGGGCCATGGCTTGATTGCGTGGGGCTTGAATTGTTTGCGATGACTTCCGCAAGTGGGGCAAGGTGTAATTTCGATGTCTTTGCCGTGCTCAATATCAAATTGGCAACCGCACGCCGAACAAAACGCAGTCAACGGCATAATATTCCCAACTGCTTCGCTCACTGGGTCAACCTCCCGGCCACTTCTCCGATGCGCCCACGAATTTCCTCCACGCCCACGGTGTCATCCGGCCCCGGCAGCAACTTCTGCTCGGGCACCGGAGGCGCGGGCGGGCGCACGGACTGGGCCAGTTCGCTATCGCCCCCCGTGTCTTTGCCGTCCGCTGGCGGAAAGAACCGGCAGTAGATCCCACGAACATCGCCCATGCCCCCCTCGGGCCACTTGGCTACCTCTTCGATCAGCGTTTCCACCAACCAATCCAGGCGCTCCTGGGCCGTCCAGACACGATCCCGGAAAGTCAGATCCTCGGTGCCAATCACCTTCAACAGAAACCGGGAGAGCCTAAGCAGAAGCTCGTCACTCTTCGGGACAAAGCCCATGCAGTCCACAATTTCTGAAGCAGCCTTGGAAGTCTCCACGATTGTCATAACCCTTACGCCTTTCTCTTTTCTTCTTCGTAGTATCTGGCGATGATCCGTTGTTGTCTCGCCTCGCTCTCGCTCTGCGCCTTCTCGGCCTTCGTGGTGGGAACTGCCTTCCTGAGCACCAGCCACGGCTGGCTCCGCAGGTGGTTAACCGGGCCGGGAATGTATTTCGGCTCGCTGGCCGTGCTCCCCAAGTAGGCGTAGTCGGCAGTGCTCTTAGTCCGCTGCTCTGGTGTCAGCGGCAGGAACAGAGCGTGCGCCGAGGCGCATTCGGCTGGCGTCAGGCGTTTGCCCTTGTCGGCAGCAGCCCACAGATAGGCCTGGAACTCGACATCGGATTGCCAGGAGATCTCTACAGCGGTGGGCGTCTTGGGTTTTGGAACTGGCGTCTCGGCGGGGGCCTGCTTCGTCTCGGAGAACTGCCCATACAGCCTCCACCCCAGCGGATTCTTCAGGAACATCCGAATCGGAGAGCGCACATCCCCGAGCTCTTTCACGCGGGCCGCGAACAACGGTAGGCCCCCGGTCAAATCGTCCTCGGTGATCGTCGGAGGATTCGCGTGGATCAACTTCCGATCAGCCCCGGACAGGCGCGGCAGACCTCGCGTGTTGTTCCAGCACCGGATGATTGTTTCGGTGGTGGCTATTTCTTCCGCGAAGGCTTCTGGTGGGAGGTTGTCTGCGAGTGGATCAAAAGAGGGGTTTCTCTCTGCACTCTTTTCCTGAGAAAAAGATTCAGATCCAGACTCAGACTCAGACTCAGACGCGCGTGTATATGATGTTTCTCCTTTTGTTTCCCCCTCTTGACAGGTGGATTTTGGAGGTTTTTCGGGACCACGTTTCTCCCAATTCTTCTGTAGTTTGTCGGACCTTTCGATGGCCCACTTGCGCTCGCGCTCCAATCGCAAATTGACAAGCACATCTCCGTCACTTTTCGTGAAGCATTTTGAAACTGCGGGCCAACTTTTTTTCACTTCGCGGAGCGGAAACCCGGTGATCTTGGCGATCTTGGTGGGGTCATCCGGGATCGATCCGTTCACCCAGGCGTGGTTGAGGCAACGGATGTAGAGGCCCAACTCACACATGCCCATTAGGCGCACGTTCTCATCCGAGTCGAAGTCCTTGGGGTGCATCCGGTAGTATGGAAGTTTGCTAGACATTGGCAAACTCCTTTGCCGATTTTGGTCCCTTGCTGAGATTGCAGGTGGCGCAGGATAAAACCTTGTTGTCTCGCCTGTTGTCGCCACCGTGGACGATTGGATAGGCATGGTCAACATGCCAGACTCTTCCATCTTTCTCCCGTAGCATAGAGGCAATGTTTTGCAAATCAGTGGTTATCTCTAGACTCCAGTACTTGGAAGTCAAAACAATCAACTTCAATTCTATTCCGGTTAGGATCGGCAGGTATCGCTCTACGATATCGTCAGGAATTATTGTCGGGTGCGTCACTGTTTCTCCAGTCAAAACGGGACGCGGTGGGACTGGAGATCACCACCGCTTCCCGGTTGATAGCCTTTCGGGGGCTTGTCGTGCGATCAACCCGACGCCCCTATCTTACCACCACTTCCGGTTTGGAGGGAAGAGAAAAATCCAAGTTGGATTTTTTCAGCCACCAAGGATCTCCTTGGCCTCGGAGACCGCCGAGGTTAGTTCATCGTACTCGGCCCTTGCGGTTTCCAGTTTCTCGCGTGCCCATCCAGCAAGCGGGGCCTGGAGCGCCTGTATCTGGTCGGGCGCGTTGGCCACGACCGTTTCCTGTTCACGTATTGCAAGTTCTTGTGTCATTTACCACCCATCACTTCTTGGGGCCACTGCGGTGGTGGCCTTCCCTGAGAACCTGAGTTGAAGCCCCCGAGTACCTTTTACGCCGGGGATGCCCAAATCCTCGCGCCCGAGCCGCTTGGCCAGATTATTGAGCACGGATTGATCCACCACCACCAGTGGGCGTGGCTGGTCGCCTTGGCCGCGCACTGGGGTCATGTACTCCAGGGGATGAGCCGCTGTGCAACGCTCAACCAGTTGCAGGATCAAATCCGCGTCTTCCTGATTGAAGTTGGCTTGAAGCAGGGCCGTCTTCAGGGCATCGGGAATAACCATCCCACCGATGGCTCGACAGAGCGCCCGCATGTCGGTGACCTCGCCCTCCCAGGGTCTCGCCTCTGACGGCCCCCCAACGGGCTTCGTCTCGGGCAGGATGACACCCAGGGCGGCAGTCTCCTCGGCCTCAGCAACAACGGTCTGGGCCTCTTGCTGGGCACGTTCCTGGGCCTCCCGCGCCAATCGCATCTCTCCAGCACGGCGCAACTCGTCGGCTTGTCGTTTGGCCTCTGCCTCGATGCGGGCCGCCTCTTCGCGGGCCTTGCGTTCTGCTTCCTGGGCCTCGCGGCGGGCGCGGCCCTCGGCTTCCCGGCGCTGGCGCTCCTGTTCCTGCCGGTAGGCCCGCATCTTGGGTTCGATGTGTACGCGAACGGAGCGCCATGGGGCGGTGATGGTGGAGATTTTGTCGCAGATGGATTTATGCAGTCGGTGAGCTAGGGTTTTGTCGCTCTCAAAAAATGCCTCCACCTTGGCGATGTTGGCAGCGGCCCCCTGGATCATCTGGCTGGCGACCGAGTAACTTTCTTCGTTTGTGACCAAAAATGCCCGCGCTGTTGCTTCAATGGTTTTGTGATCGGCTGGGATGTCGGGGGCCTTACTGAGATCCAGCGTTACAATGCCTTTGAGTTCTTCTGTTTTCATATTCCCTGCGCTTTCTTTGCTCGCGTGCTGTAATCGGCGTTAGTAAGGACCTTGGATAGAGGCCAGCCCAGTTTTAGTCTGCTGACACTTTGGAAGGATCGGCACTGAGTGCGACACCACTATGATTTATCAGGCTCTTGCCGACCTCAATGGGATCGGCTGCTGTCTTTGGTGTGGCCATGGGATTTGTCCTTTTCTTCCAACAGTCCAGATTTTGTGTTTTTGAGGATCAGGCGCATTTTTCCAATCGGGAAGGCATCCCCGTCCTTCAGGTCTTCCAGAACAGACCCGCAAAGAAGAGCAACACCCCCAAAAATATGCCTGGCTCTAAGATTTCTTGAGTGCGTTGTGTCATCTCGGCTTCTCTCCTCTGTACACCGTGTACAACTACAGAAGCGCATAGGCTTCGCGTAAATTGAACACGTTCTCAGCCGCCCGCATGGCCCTCCCATGAACGGGTTCGGGCAATTGGGCGATGGCCCCCATCAGCCACTTCATGTCAGAAAGCCTGCTGTGCCTGTGGGGGTGGCCCCAAGCGTCGTACTCCGTTACTTCGTGGGCAGGCACATTTCGATGCAGAAAGAGACACGATCTCCAGGCCGTCATCCACATTGGGTCTGAGTACGGTCGCCCTTTCGGGCATTCATAATACGCTGTGTATCGGCCCGTCTTTTCAACTCTAAGCCCGCATCGCTCGAATGGTCGCCCACTCCGTACAAGTTCCTGAAGCCACGGCAGGCCGGGATGCTGGGGGTCGATGGGTTGGCCCTTGCGGGCCAGTTCCTCGTAAGCACACAGTTGGATCACCGTGAGCACCGGGAAGGTCCCGGACTTGAACTCCCAGAGTTGTTCTGCTCCATTGCGGGCGTATGCGCCCATATCGAAAGTTCCAGCAAATTGATTAACCGGATCAATCCACCGACATTCATGAATGGCTCCGGTAAAGCCAATGGCGGCCTTAGCCTCGCGCACGGCCTCCCAGTAGAAGGGAATGTCGGCATGTACGCGGATGTAGTTCTCTTGTTTGTCGTGTGGCGGTTGTAGGGGGTCCAATCTCGGCTTGCCGCCCGCTATCAGAATCGCGGCACCTGAATGGACCGCTAGACCTCGATATGAATGAATTGGATCGTCAAAGCGGTATTGGCCACTTAAACCGCAGTCGCGTAAGATAGTTGTAACAGATTTAAACCTAACGCTATCGGCGTAGTACGCATGAAGTTCAGGGTCGAACCTCAACTTCGGTGTCATGGCTTGACCTCGTTGAGTTTGGCGAAATCACCAAAAAGTTCTTCTGCTTTGAAGTTGTAGGCTTGGGCGGCATTGGCGAACATGGGTCCCTCTCCTCAGCGCATCCGTTCATAGGCCCGGACACTAGCCCACCGGTCGTACAAAACCGCCAAATCCTGACTGCGGAATCCGATGGCACTCTCGATGTCCTCCATGTCCTCAGAGGACAATCCAAGCACCTTACCAGCCTTGCGAATAGCCAGCAGGCTGGTCTTAGTCAGGAGGTTCTTGTTGGCGTGGAAGATGATAGCCTCCCATGCGTCGTTGCGCTCTGCTCTTGTTGCTATTGCCATAGGTCCCCCGTTCCCCCGGCAGCGGCCCCTCCCATCAGCCGCCCCAGAATATCTCCCTCGGAGCATTTCGCCAGATCGATGCCCCGCAGGATCTCCACGATGGGGCGCTTGGTCGAGGCCGAGAACTCCCGCACCTTGGTAGCGATCTCTCGGGATCTCCGCACCACGCTCAGGAACACCAGTAGATCGCCGTCCCCGGTGACGGGCGGTTTCATGTCCAGGTACTCGATCAAGTCATAGCAGCAGTCCGGGTAGCAGGCGATGGCCGTCTGAATAGCGGCCCCCTTCACGGCGTCGGGCCACTTATCGATGTGGCGCACAAGTTTGCCGTAGCCGTCCAGGGCCATTGTGGCGGTCTTCTGTGGCTCCGCAAGGATGTGGGGGCCATACTGGCTCGCCAGGGATTCTAGCAGCGGCAGCGCCCGCTCATATCGGTCGTTGGGCGGCGTGGAGAGATCCGTCTGAATGGCCGGGCGCGGTTGCCCCGGTAGGAACGTAAGCATGAACTGCTGGAGCTTGGCGCGGGCGGCGTCCCACGGTGGAGACTTTCGCGGCTCCCCCTTGGCGAGCACGTCCACCACCCGATACATGCGCTCGGCCTGGGTTACTTGCTCCTGGAGGACATCCCCAATGATGGCGGGCACGGCTTCGCCCGACTGCACATGCTGTCCCCCTTCGGGCGGTACCGCCCCACCGTTACTGGTGCCAGTGTCACCATTGGCCCCGGAAGCCTCTGGAGAACTCTTTGTTGGGGGCCGCCCACGGCGCTTCGGAGCGGCGTCCGTGGGCGGTGCCTGTGCTTCGCCCCCGACAGGCGGCGGGGAAGGAGGTCCACCGGGGGATGATGCCAAACCCCCAGCGCCCTGCGAACTTGTGCCAGTTTCTTCGGCCACGACTGGCGGCGCGGCAGCGGGAGAACCGCTGGGTGATTCAGCCGTGACAGGGACGGCTCCCGAACTTTGTACAGCGTGTACAACTTCAGGGGCAGGCTCGGCGCTTACCTGGAATGGGTTCTGCTGCGCCCGCTGGTTTAACTCGCGGGCCTTTTCCCTGAAGGCATAGGTGGAGGCGTCGATGGTTTCCCGCATGGCCCCCTCGTCCGAAAAGACCTTGGGATACTCGGAGCGGAACTCAGCCGCAGACTTGAGCACCTGCCCCTTCACAAAGCCGTAGACTAATTCAGAGATTTCCTCGGCCTCCGTCAGGGCGCACTCATGTTTGGCCGAAGCGAAAAAATCAGCGCTTTGGTAATTCCCAAGGTTCACCTTCATGGCGAACGAGCGGGTCACTTCAATTCTTGGTTCGAGTGGGTTCATTTGATTTTCTCCAATTCCTGTAACTCCGTGACGTACCGAGCGATCTCCAGACCGTTCTGTAGGCCATGCCAGTACGATCTAAGGCTTCCGCCACGCGCTTGATAGATGGTATTGAATAAGCGGCATCTTTTAAAAGCGCCCGCGCAGGCTGCATTCTCTTCGCTCTCCACTGGCTCGTTGGAGGTCGCTTCCTTCTCCATCCACTGGACGATGTGTTCTGTGGTGATTTTCATGGGGGGGGGCCTGTCAGAAGGGCACGTCCATGTCATCTATGCCGCCGAAGTCATGAGGCGGGGCTTGCCCGTGTTGCTCCTGAGCGTCGGGGCGATCCTTAACCCGCACGTAATCCTTGGGGGCCGGTGCCGTCATCTGCCGTGGCAACGGCATGATCGCGGCCACGTTCGCGTAGGTCGCTTCTTGCGTCACGTTGTGGGTGATGTTGAGGAAGCACGGCTTTCCGATCACGGCCTCAACATCGAACCCCGACAACTCTTCCTGGGTGAACTGCCGACCGCGCCACGATTCCAGATCTTTGCGGAGGGCGGCTTTCTCGTGCAAGGACAGCGTATAGCGCTGCTGGACCGTGAACGGCTTCCCGTTGGGGGCCATCTCCGCGATCTGCCAGACAAGGCGGATCTTGTGTTGTGACTTGGTTTTGCCCCCATACGTGACCTCCAGTGGCCCGAGGTCTACAACGTCCACACAGACGGCGGCATGCGCCCCAGCCGGGGCCGGTGTGAAGTTACCGCTCGAGGTGTTCTTTGCGATGATTGCCATTCCAGATTTCCTTTCTCTTTGTGTTGTAACAGCGTGTACAAAACCTACTCTGGTTCTTTGGGGCCAGTGCCTTGACAATCCACTTACCGCCCTTGTCCTGTTTGGCGAGCGGAGGAACGGGCACCAACTCCTCTTTGTTCTCGGAGAGCATTCCGATGCGCCCCGAGTCGTTAAACTCAAAGGCACAATCCGCCCCCGATGAAAACAGCGCCTTTGCAAAATCTTCCAGGGACACTCGTGCTTCCACAGCCACGCACCGGCTGCCTTCATCCGTGATGGTGATGCGGATAGGCGGTTCGTCGGCACCGCCCCCATACATAAGTTGGATCACCGTGTGGCCTTCCTGCCTTGGCGTTCAACCAGTTCAAGCCGAGCATCACCCATGCCGTGCCCCATGACTTCGATCATCACTGCGTTGAGAGACTTGTTTTCAACGTCGGCCTGGACTTCCCGGAGGGTAGCCAATTGCTTTAGCGTCTCCCACCAGTCCAGGGGGATGCTGATTGAAGTTACCTTGCGTTCAGAAACCTGTGTGTCTTCCATCGGATTCAATTATGCACCAACATGACCGAATGCACAAGTAAAAGTTTACTTGCATTTTCGCGCAACCGGCCTCATACTGAGGTTGCCCCAAAAGGAGGGGCGGGCGAGATGAAATGGAAACATCGCGGAAAATTGCGGCGTCACATGAAGCGGCACGGTGGGGCATGGGGCAAGTACGGTTCCGATGTGCTCCCGATCACGGAGGCCGTAATCAAAACTCTTGGATGGAAGTTGGTTACGGTAGCCTGGAACGAATGGCGCAGGGCGCAGGCAGGTGCCCAATGAGCCTCAGCGTTTCATTCCGGGTCAAGGATTGGGGCTTCATGCCAGGAGTCCCGTACACACCCCAGCACGGCTACATTTCGATGGACCCTCTAGACCATAGCGGATCTACTATCTATCTGCATGGCACCCAAGAGGAACTGCTGGCCTTCGCGGAGCGCATACGGGCCTACGTCGCACCAGCGCAGCGGGACAGCGATATGCAGAGCGCTATGAAGATAGCCGGGGACCTCCAACGGCAACCGGACGGCCCACTCTCTACGCCGGAGGCAATCGCGGAAGAGGCGTCCAAGACCTTGGGGCCGGTGCGCGAGGAACTGTTACGCGAGAAGTTGGAGGACGAGGCAAAGTTATGACTGATTTGGAGATCAAGTTATTGGCTAGTCTCAAAGATTTCATGGAGATGTGGGGAAGCCGGGATGCCCACAGCGAATCCAAGCGGGCGCAGGCGAAACGTGCAGCCATGTGGGACAGGGCCAATGCGGCAGTGGCCAAAGCCGAGGGCCGCCAACGAGAAGCACGCGGCTCCGAGCGCACGCCGGAGGAAACGCCGTGACCACCACCCGCGAAACAGAGAACAGGACCAAACGGGCGCTCCCCCTGGTGGAGACGCTGCGCCGCTTGTCGGTGACTCCCGAGCAGGCCCGCAAGATGGATTACCATCAGTGGGAGTTGGCGGCGAAGGCCACATGGGGACCGAACGAGAAATATGTGCCCGGCGAGAACACGCGGGCTATGGTGGAGGTGATGCTGGAGGCCAAGTGATGACTTCAGCAAGTTCGCCCAATTCCTGTCTGGTAACGTCGTCGATTGTCTTCTCAGGTGTGGGCTTGCTGGCCATTAACGCGCCTTCCAGTCTTCGTCGAACCATGCTTGACCATCAGGGAATCCAATAAGCGGCCAGCCTTCCATGATGAAATGCAGATCGTGTATATATCTGTTGGTTTGAAGTTCTCGCGCTGAAGCAAAAGCCCTCTTAAACTCTATGACATACGAACCGTATCCGATGTAATGGTGATACACTAGGGTCCATCGGCGTCTTTGCGGGCGCGCCACACATTTGGTTGCCATCAGACGCCCTCCTTGCCCACGATGCGGATATCGGCCCCCATTGCCCTCAAGAGGAACCGGCGAGAGCGCCTAGCGCGTATGGAGTCGCGCACATCGGCCCACAATGCAGACACGGTGAAGCTCCAGACGAATACACCCAGGATGATCGCAAGTTGGTGGTTCATTTTGTTGCCTCCGGCGTGCTCGTGTTGGCCTCGTCCGTGCCGTCTTCGGGAAGCGCCCCATCTAGTTCTGGGTCTGTGGCGACGGCAAGTTCGCAAGGGCGCATGTGAAAACCCACCAATTGGCATAGAAGTCGATTGCACGGTTTCATGTCTTTGGCCTCCTTTGTGGTTTAAAATCATCGACATCAATGATGCGGTCGGCGAGCCAGATGCAGAACACCACGACAGCGACACAGGCCGCCACTTGAAAATAGGGATTGTCGAAGAGTGTCATGGGCGCACCTCTGGGCCGATCCAGATAAGCTCATGCGCCCGTTCTTCTATGAATCCGGCGCGTTTTAAGGTGGCCAGGATAGCCGTGAAGCCCTGGAAGTCCACCTGCCCGCACAAAACCGCGTAGAGCGTGCCTGCGGGGATGCGGCGGGCCTCCCTGATGGCTTCAGACACGGCCAAAACGACCTTCAGGTGGGCGCGGCGTTGTGCCGCTCGTTCGGACAGCGGCGGTAGTGGGGTAGTTGCCCACTCCGATGGGACCGCCTCAATCTTAACGTCTAGGGGGTGACCGTAGGCACGTCTGGTCGTTTTAATGCTGTATGTTAATGGCATTGGCTTGAGCGGCTCCTTAATCGCTCCCCCAGCCTGTGGGTAGGCTGGAAGGTGACTAGGGCGTTACCTCCGGCGTGGTTTTGGAACCGTCCGCTATGGTTTGCAGGACTCCACCTTTGGGGGTCCATTGCGCGGCCTTAAACCAATGCGACAGCAAAAAGGCGCAGGCAGCTTCCTTGTCCTCATGCTTCGGCTCAAACGATCCCATGATGGCCCGTACATGCCGCCACGCGGTTGCGGGATCTATCCCCTCCTTGGGAATCAACTCCAGAGATGACAAACCCCGGTAAAAGGCGTCCGAAAATAACTTGTTCCATGGCGTACCGCCGCGTTTAAAATCCTCTGGTATTCTGGAGGGCATCATCGCCTTAACGCTGGCCGGGAAGGCTAACTGAGCATCACTGATTTTGATTGGTTTCATAGCGCCTCCTCGACCAGCACGGCCCCATCCCGCCATGGGTGCCGATAGGCTCTAACAACGGTGTAGCCGTCCCAGGTGGCATAGACGCGGGCCGGTGGGTGGGCCTGTTCTTGGTTCATTTGGGCGGCTACCTGTTGGGCGCGTTCGAGTGTGTAGATCATGACGTTGCCTCTGGGGTCCCATCGACCTTGTGAATTTTCATCCAGACGCGGGCTAACTCGATGTAGTTCTGGTACTCCGCAATCTGAGACTTACTGTATCTCTCGCGCCGTCCAATCGCCTTATAGTGCTCTTGCCACCACGCAATTGGATGTTTCTCGCAGCCGATGTTCAACATCCCATAGGCCGATACCGTCACAAAGTGCTTGGTTCCAGCGATTTGTAGAGGCGTAAATACCCACGCATCGCCGGAGACCCACGCATCGCCGAAGACCTGCGCAGCGCCGGAGACCTGCGCAGCGCCGAAGACCTGCGCATCGCCGAAGACCTGCGCATCGCCGGAGACCCA
>Ga0070732_10000521_pt1 | contig 23981 bp, 18 predicted proteins | sample Coa_R1_5_FD_66449 | JGI IMG/M metagenome (GOLD analysis project Ga0070732, IMG submission 66449) | Surface soil microbial communities from Centralia Pennsylvania, which are recovering from an underground coalmine fire - Coalmine... | ecosystem: Environmental > Terrestrial > Soil > Unclassified ... | reverse complement strand
GGTCATGTGGACAGCGTTTGCTTCAGTTTTTTCGACCATGCTGGGATACTCGCGCGTCCCGTACGCCGCCGCCAAAGACGGCAATTATTTTCGCGCCTTCGCCAAAGTGCATCCCGTGCACCGCTTTCCCTACGTCTCGTTGCTGGCACTGGGAGTAGTTGCTGCCGGGTTCTGCTTTCTTCGCCTGAAGGATGCCATTGCCGCGCTGGTCGTAATTCGGATCATCGTGCAATTTCTGGTGCAGGCCGCCGGGCTCATCGTGCTAAGAATTCGAGAGCCGGAATTGCCACGCCCGTTTCGGATGTGGCTTTATCCCCTGCCGGCGCTGTTAGCATCCGTCGGTTTCCTGTTCATCCTATTCGAGCGCGAGAACGCATTGCGGGAAGTACGCTACGCGGTCGTCATCTTGCTGACGGGAGTCTTGATCTACATGATTCGCGCCTGGCGAGCGCGACACTGGCCGTTCGGCAATCGGCCGGCAGCGGTGGCGCAGAGCGCTTCCGGACTGTGACTTAAGGGAAAAGACTGTTGCTACCACATGACGAAGAGAGAAGTAGATAAACTGCAGATCGATGGCTGAGCAAGTCACAATTCCCAACGCCGCATCGGTCGGCATGAGGCGTGCTGACGCTGCCTGGGCGCCATTGCGAGAGCCGTTATTCCGCTCGCTCTGGATCGCTGCCGTCATTTCCTACACCGGGACGTGGATGCAGAACGTAGGCGCGGGCTGGCTGATGACGCAGCTTTCGACCTCGCCTTTGATGGTCAGCCTGGTGCAGGCGGCGGCCACAATTCCTGTATTCCTGGTGGTGCTGCCTGCCGGGGCATTGGCGGATATCGTCGATCGACGACGGCTATTACTATTCACCCAAGCCTGGATGGTTGTGGCCTCCGCCGCTCTCGGCGTACTGACGCTTGCAGGACTGGTGAATCCATGGATCCTTCTCGCATTCACATTTCTCTTAGGACTCGGCGCGGTGATGAACGATCCGGCCTGGCAGGCGATTACGCCGGAGATCGTCTCCGGGCCGCGCCATGCTTCCGCCGTGGCCCTCAATTCTGCAGGGTTCAATGTAGCCCGCGCAGTCGGCCCCGCACTGGGGGGAATGGTGGTTGCGGCATCCGGCTCGGGATGGTCTTTTCTGTTGAATGCGCTATCGTTTTTCGGAGTGATCTTCTTCCTGTGGAAATGGCGCCGCGTACCGCATGAGCCTATGCCGAAACAGCGGGTACTGGATGCCATTCTCGATGGCTTTCGTTATGTTCGCGGCGCGCCACAGGTCAGGTCAGTCCTGATCCGGACGGCAGCATTCAGCCTGGGAGCCACTTCCCTGCTCGCGCTGCTTCCCGTGATTTGCCAGCCGCATGGAGCACGAGGTTATGGGTTTCTCTTGACATGCTTCGGATTGGGAGCCTTGGGCGGCGCTGCGCTGCTCCCCAGGCTGAGGCTGCATTACTCGGTCGACACACTCGTTGCCGGGGCAATCCTGATTTTCGCTGGATTGACCTTTGCCGCAGGGCGCGTGCACGCATTTGAGTGGCTGTCTCTGATATTGTTCACTTCTGGCGCGGCCTGGATCGGCATTCTTGCCTGCTTTAACATCGTGGCGCAAACCATGTGTCCCTCATGGATGCGAGCGCGAGCGCTTTCCATGTATCTGCTCGTACTGCAGGGAGGAATGGCAATCGGCAGCGCCATCTGGGGCGACTTGGCGGCTCACCAAGGAGTCCCGGCGGCACTGGCCTGGTCGGCTCTAGCGATGATCGTCGGACTGGCCAGCATCCGCCATCATCGGCTAACGGCAAACGAACTGAAGAGTTCTCCGGCCATCGTTAGAGATTAAAGTGAAGTTCGTGACCTGGGCAGCGCCCCCCCGAACATCGAAGTAGCTACCCAGCTCAGTTTTCCAATTTCACGAGGGGAAATGGTCAATGAAAATCCTTACTATGGTTGCGATCGGCATCCTGACGCTGTCAATCTCCGCCAACGCGCAGGAGAAGCAAGCTACCGATGAGCATCGTACCGTCACGCAAGTGCTCGACCACGCGGTCAGCAATCTGGAGCGGGATTTTGTGCCAGCCGCAGAAGCCATGCCGGCAGACAAGTACGCCTTTGCCCCTACCAACGGTGAATTTAAGGGTGTACGCACGTTTGCTCAACAGATCAAGCATGTCGCCACGGTGAATTACATGTTTGGCGGCGCCATCCTCGGCGAGAAGCCTCCGATTGACACTCGCGATGAAGAAGGGCCGGCGTCGATGACGTCGAAGCCGGAAATCATTAAATATCTGAAAGACTCATTCGCCTACGTTCATAAGGCGGTTGCCACCGTCAATGAGAACAATCTGGTCGAACCCCTGAAGAGTCCGTTTGGCGTAAGCACCGTGACCCGTTTAGGATTGTCGAGCTCCATTGCTCCACATGGCTTCGATCATTACGGTCAAATGGTGGAATATCTGCGAATGAACGGCATCATCCCGCCGGCAAGCCGCGAGTGACACTAACTGCGGTGCTGGTTGGCGAGCTGAGTGGTAGTGAGAAACCTGCAAAGATGTTGTTCGAAGCTGAGGTCGGGCTCTTTGGCGAAGCGGTCCGGATAAGAACCCAGCGCCCGCAGAAAGTTATCGATCTCTAGGCGAGCTCTCTCATTCGTGGGGGTTGCATCCTCACGTGGCTGGACGTGATTCACTCTGCCCTTCATTCCCACTCACCCGGACGCACTCGAAAACTCACGCCGTGACTTCCTGGTCGAACACGCTTGTGAGCGAATAGTTGCTCGGGGGGTTGGCATCAGCGTAGAGATCGCAGGCCCAAGCGTAAATAGCACGATCGTGCTAGTGTTCCCGGCGATGCTAAGTTAGCAGGGAGCGGGCGCCCCGCGCAGTCATCGTAGTTGAGATTAGTTCGGAGGAGAGTCGGTTCCGCTGCAAATGGCCGGAAACCAACTTGTGAATTCGCGGAACCGGCGTACGAGGGTCGAGAAACATGAGCACTGACGGCCCAGCGCCACTGAGGGCCACGCCCAGAATCCCGTTACTGCCCGCCAACTGCTGCAGGCAAGGCAGCAGCGGACAAAGCCGGGCGCGGTAAGGCTGGTGAATCCGGTCATCCATTGCGGCAGCCAGCAGATCCGGACGCCCCTGGGTAAACGCCGCGAGCAGCAGCATAGAGTTTTGAATGTTAGCGACCGCGTCGGCGCGGGAGTACTGCGCCGGCAAGACATGGCGAGCCTCTTCAGTCGACAGGCTTTGCGCGGAAATCGCGAGCAGGAGAGGCCACTTCCCTTTAGGCCGGATTGCGGCAACCCGCGCCTCCGACTCTGCGGACATTCGTGCTACCGCCAGCCCTCCCCACCAGCAGGCGGCAGCATTATCGGGATGATGCTCGCGCCGGGACGCCTCGCCCACGATCTGCTCATCACTCCAGCGCAGGCGGCCGAAGTGCACGGCCAGCGCGATTCCCGCGAGGCGGGCGGCGGCCGAGGAGCCGCATCCCTTCCCGATGGGGATGTCATTCTTAACGCGCAGGGAGAGCGGGGTAATCCTTCGAGCCGCAGATTCGAGGACCTCACTGTAGGTACTCAGGATGAGGTGATTCTTGATTTTCTCGCAGGTCTCCCGATCCCGGCCGGTCGCCGCGATGGAGAACTGATCTGCCTCGCTGGCTTCCACTTTGAGATAGAAATCCATGGCCAGCGCTGCGGCGTCGAACGCCGGACCCAGATTCGCCGACGTAGCGGGCAGCGCGATACGGAAAGGACTCCGGGAACGACGGTTTTTCTTTCTAACCATTTGCCGGTTGCGATTTCTCCGCTTCTTGCAGAGTCTTCATCACCGCGCCGAGGGTCGCATCCACCGTCAGTGGCGGCCGGCGTAGCTTCCCGAGTTCCCCGCCGGCGTTTTGGGCAGAGGCGGGGAAGAGCTCACCACGATGGAAATCGATAGTGAACTCAGGGTCTTTCAGAACATTTCCTGTGAGAACCAAAATAACGGATTCTTCCGGCTTCACGAATCTTTGCCTCACTAGTTTCTTGAGCCCAGCAAGGGTGACGGCGGACGCCGGTTCGCATCCGATTCCTTCGGCGCCAATTTCTGCCTTTGCCTGGGCCATTTCGATTTCACTCACCTGCTCGCAGGTTCCGCCGGTGGCTTCAATCACGCGCACCGCTTTCTTCCACGAGGCCGGATTTCCAATGCGAATCGCCGTTGCCCGCGTCTCGGCTGGCACAGGAATCAGCCGCTTCCCGCCAGCTTCGCGGATAGTGCGAACCAAAGCGTTAGCTCCTTCCGCCTGAATCACCGAAAGTTTGGGCAGACTCGAAATCAGCCCGAGTTCGCGCATCTCGAGCAGAGCCTTGCCGATGGCGGAACTATTCCCGAGATTGCCTCCCGGCACAATAATGTGGTCAGGAGCCTGCCAATCCAGTTGCTCCAGCAATTCCAAAGCGAGGGTCTTCTGGCCTTCCAGGCGAAAGGGATTGATGGAGTTCAGCTGGTAAACTGGCGCGCGCAAGACCACTTCCTGCAGCAGGCGAAGGCAGCCATCGAAGTCCGTGCGCAGTTGACAGGTGACGGCGCCGTAGTCGAGCGCCTGCGAAAGCTTGCTCCACGAAACCTTCCCTTCCGGAACTAACACCAGGCTGCGCATGCCTCCCCGCGCGGCATAAGCGGCCATTGATGCGGAAGTATTCCCTGTGGACGCGCAAGCCACCCAGCGAAATCCCGCCTGGAGCGCGAAGGAAGCGGCCACGGTCATCCCGGTATCCTTAAACGATCCGGTGGGATTCATTCCTTGATGCTTCGCGAAAAGGAGCGAGACACCCGTGATCCGAGAGCATCGCGGCAATTCATAGAGTGGCGTGTTGCCTTCGCGCAGGGTGATCACGCATTTCTCATCTTCCAGCGCGGGCAGCATTTCGCGGAAGCGCCAGACGCCGCTGCTATCAATCGGCGCAAATGAAAGACGCCGCTGCCGCCAAACGGCTTTGCAATCCTCAGGGCGAGAGGAACGGGCGCCCTCCTGCTTCCAGTGCGGGTAGATGATTTCCAGCAGGTCGCCGCAGGCGGAGCAGCGTAAGTCCTGGCGAGTAGCGTCGCCCAGGTCTCCACAAGCGATGCAGCGAAACCGAAATGTGGCGCGGGGTGCGCTGGTCGCAGAAGTAGTGGAGTGGGACATCGAAATGAAACTTATTTCTGCCCCCGCAGATATTGATCGGTCTTGCCGATCCAGTCGGCGCGGGGAGGATTGAAAACATCGAGATCGACGGTATCGGCGAGCGCTTCCGCCTTGTGCGGCAGATTCGGCGGGATACAAAGTACCTCGCCGGCGTTCACCACGATCTCTTCGCCGCCGATCCAAAACTTCAGCGCGCCCTCGACGATGTAGGTTAGCTGCTCATTGGGGTGGCTGTGCTCAGGAACTATGCATCCCTTCTTGAGCAGCACGCGCGCCAGCATAATTTCCTCCCCCACCACAAACTGCCGCTGCAACAGGGGATTCAGATCCTCCAGCGCGATCGTGTGCCATGGGATGTATTTGTGAACTGATCGCGCTGCAGCGTGCTTGGCAATGGCACGTCTGTCGCGGGAACGAGAGTTCGCTTTAGCCTTTTTGCCGATAGACTTCTGTTTCTTCTTCACCATGGAAGTTGTACCCGCTGCAAATTATTGCACCCTGCCTTGATAGAGCTTTACTGCCGTATCGTGCAAATACGCGTGCGCTAACTCCAGCGCTCGCGGCTCGCTGATTTCACCTTCCGAAATCATCTCCGCCAGAGCCGCGGATAACGCTATGCGCGAAGACTGCGCTCCCAGCCAGTAACTCTCTTCCGAGCCCAGCACCTCATTGTAAGGGAAACAATCGGTGCCGAAGGTGATCTTGTCAGGAAAGGTCTCCAGCCACATCTTCAGCGTGTCTTTGAACGCAGAGGGATATTGCGCCAATTCGCCGAAAGACGAATCAAGATAAACATTCTTCATCGCCGCCAGCCAGATGGCCTCGCGTTCGAGCGGATAACCTCCGTGGATCATCACAAATGTAGTGGAGGCGTAGCGGGGATCGCGCAGCACAGTCTCCAGGTTCATGATGTTGCTCTGGCTAAGGTTGAAATAGTCGCCGATGCCGACCGCGGTGTGGATGTGCACCGGCAAGTGCAGGCGTCCGCCTTCCTGAATAAGGTAGCGGAAAACATAGTCCTGGAACGTGCGATATACCGTCTCGAGCGGGATGCCGCCGCCAACAAAGCGTCTGTAGATGTCTTCCACCTGCGACCGCGACGGATCTGAAAATGTTGTAGGCCGGAAATAGGCCACCTCGAATTTCATGGCGATTCCGCCCTTTTCCCGGTTGTGTTCGAGCACCTGGCTGATGAACTTCAAGTAGTCGTCAAAGCTGGCGGGCAGCTTACTGATATTTTCCTGTCGCATCCAGCGATGCAGCATTTTCTCTTGCAGAGGGATGAAGACTCCCTCGTCGGGGTTGCGCGCAGTTTCGCGCTCGTTATTGAACGGCCACAGGAACGAGTCGGCGAAGAAAACCCACGGGAAGCGCTTAGGATCGAGATAATCCGGCATCATCGCGCGGTTCGCCACCGAGCTTTCCGTGTTGATCTTATCCAGAATGGTGTTGAAATAGGCTGGCCCAGGATTCTGCTTCTTGAGTTCATTTTTTTTCGCTAGCAGCCACTTCGTGTGCTCAGGAGAAAGATCGGCGTAGGGATATCCGAACAATGCCTTTGCGGCAGCCGCGAGTTCGGGATTGTCGTCGCGCGTTCGCAGCGCCTCGCTGGCATTGGGGGGAGCAGCCATGGCATCGACGTCGGGATCATCGGCAAATCCGGGATGGGCATGATGATCGAAGGCTGGTATTTTTTCGATCTGCGGCAGCAACCGCTGGTAGATCTGCTGCGCGTCCGGGCCAGGAAAAGGACGCACCTGGGCAACTGCAATTCCAGAACCGCTTACGACGAAAAGCAGTATTCCTGCCACTGCGAGTCTCATAACGTTTCTCCACGGCGCCGAAACACGATCACGATTCAGCGGGTTACGACAGCCGTTGGCTGCCACGCGGCTGAGGCTCTGATGATCCGTTCCACTGCTTCTTGCAGAGTCGCAGTGGACGACGCAAACGAGAAGCGGACAAAATCCTTGCCCGCCGGCCCAAACGCCGCGCCTGGAATAGCTGCAACTCCCGCTTCCTCCAGCAAAATGCGACAGACTTCTTCCGCCGTCAGGCCTGTGCCGGTGATATCCACCCACGCGTAGAAAGCACCCGCAGGAGGTTCGCAGCGGAACCCAGGAACGCGGTTGAGGTTGCGCGTGAATTGCTCACGTCGCCGAGCAAACTCGCCGACCATTCGTGGAGTCGAGCCTTCGCGATCCTTCAGCGCATCGATCGCCGCATACTGGGTAAACTCCGCAACGCAGGTATAAGTATTCATCGCCAGCATTTCCAAGGCCGGCACGACTTGCGGTGGTGCCACGGTATAGCCCAGCCGCCATCCCGTCATGGCGAAGCTTTTGGAAAATCCATCGATGATCAGCGTGCGTTGTTCCATGCCGGGATAGCTGCGCATCGAAATGTATCTTCCACCGTAAAGAATCCGCGCGTAGATTTCATCCGAGAGAAGCCACAGATCATGTTTGACGGCAATCTCGGCAATCGCGTGCTGAACTTCGTCCGTATACACCGTGCCCGTAGGGTTTGCCGGCGAGTTGGTGAGAATCATGCGTGTGGCGGGCGTAATCTTCGAGGCAATTTCCGCAGGATCGGGCTGAAAATGATTTCGCGCCGAGAGTTCGAACGGCACCGGAATCGCGCCCAGCCCCAGTGAAATGGAGGCGTATCCGGGAAATCCAGGATCGGGATAAAGCACTTCGTCCTTCGGTTCCAGCAGCGCCATCATCGCGAAAAACAGTGCGATCTTGCAGCCCGGCGCAATCACCACGCTCGCCGGGGATACCTTGAGATTCCGAGTGCGATCGAGATATGCGGCAATCTCCGTCCGCAGCGCCGGAACTCCAGCAACCGCGCAGTAGCGGTCTTTCCCCTCTGCCAGCGCTCGTGCGGCGGAGTCAATCACCGACTGGCCGGGGTGAAAATCGGGCTCGCCGAGCTCAAGATGAATGATCGACCGTCCCTCACCTTCCAGTTCTCTGGCGCGCGCAAACACCGAGAGCGCTCCTTCTCCACTCATCACCGACATCCGCGAAGCAATGGATCTCATTTGATCTCCGCCAAATTCACAACCCCTTGTACATGCCGCCGTCGACCAGAATGGTCTGGCCGGTAATGTAAGAAGCGCGTTCGGACGCAAGCCAGACCACAGCCTCGGCCACCTCGCGCGGCTCGCCCAGGCGTTTCACGGGAGCGTCAGCCGCCCAGGCATCAAAGAAATCGCGTTCGTTCTTTCCCGAGGCGGTAGCGCGTGCTTTCGCCAACTCCTTTAGCCGCTCGGTCGCGGTAAAGCCGGGGCCAACATTGTTGACCAGAATTCCGTCTGTGCCGAACTCGTTTGCCAGGCTTTTCACCAGGCCGACCACCGCAGCTCGCACGGCATTCGAAAGAACCAGGTCGGCGACCGGTTGCTTGGTCGTGATCGATGTCAGCGTAATGATGCGTCCCCAGCGTTTCCGCTGCATGTGCGGAATCACCTCGCGGGCGAAAAATACGGTGCTGAGGAAATTCGATGCCAGCGCCGCTTCCCAGTCCTTGAGCGTCGCATCCAGAAATCCCTTAGCGGGGGGGCCACCGGAGTTGGTCACGCAGATGTCGACGCTGCCGAATTTATTGGCCACTTCGGCCACGAAATCGCTGACCGCAGCCTTATCTGTAACGTCGAACGCCTTGGCCAAAACCTCGACGTTATGTTGCTTGCGAATCTTAGCTGCGGCGGCATCCAGGGTTTGGCCGTTGCGCGCGCACATCGCCACGCGGCAACCTTCGGCGGCAAATCCTTCTGCGATGGCGCGGCCAATTCCCTGACTGGAGGCGGCTACCAGCGCAACCCGATCTTTCAGGCCCAAATCCATGAACCAGGCATTATAAACGGAAGCTCGCGTTCCGCTTGCCGGAATGGAATCCGGGCGATTACCCTGATGGGAGCGAGGCGAACAATGAAACGGCGGAATCAGCTTGAAACCAAGGCTGTGCGCGGCGCAGCGGATCTCGAGAAAAGAACCGGACCGGTAGCCACTCCCATTTACCAGACTTCCACTTTCGAAGTTAGCGACAACGACGAGCAGGTGCGGCTGACCTCGACCGATCATTTCTACACGCGCTATGGCAATCCCACGAACACCGTGGCTGAGAAAACAATCGCCGCGCTGGAAGGAGCCGACGCTGCGCTGACTTTCGCCTCTGGAATGGGAGCGGTCACGACCGCGATTCTGGCCTTGCTGCAGACCGGCGACCACATTGTCGCGCAGCGCGACATCTATGGCGGCGCAACCAAGTTTCTATCCCAATGGCTGCCCAAGCTTGGTATCGAAACCACCTTCGTCGACACCACCGATTATGATCAGCACGAACTCGCAATCCGTCCCAATACAAAGTTGTTGTACCTGGAGTCGCCGACCAACCCGATCCTCCGCATCGTGGATTTGAAACGAGCTGTGGCAATTGCTCAGGGAAACAAATTGATCAGCATGCTCGATGGCACGTTTGGCACGCCCATCAACCAGCATCCGGCGGAGTTCGGAATTGACCTGGTGATGCACTCGGGAACGAAGTACCTCAACGGGCACACCGATCTGATTTGTGGCGTCGTCGCGGGGCGCAGCGATCTGATCGAAAAGATTCACGCGACGCGGACCACGCTGGGCAACTGCATGGATCCGCATGCCTCATGGATGCTGGTACGCGGGCTCAAGACGCTGGCGGTGCGCGTGGCCCGTCAGAATGAGAATGCCCTGCGCGTGGCTGAGTTTCTGTCTCAGCATGGCAAGGTGCGGAGCGTGCATTATCCATTTCTAAAGACGCATCCACAGTACGCTATTGCGCGTCAGCAGATGAGCGGCGGCGGCGGCATGGTCAGCTTTGAGGTCGAGGGCACGGGAGAAGATGCTCGCCGGGTCACCGAAGCGATGCGGCTTTTCACTCTGGCTCCCAGCCTGGGCGGGGTGGAATCGCTGGTTTCGATTCCGGTGCTGACCTCGCACTCCATGATCGCGCCGGAGCAGCGCAAGAAGATGGGCGTCACCGAGCAGATGATCCGGCTTTCGGTCGGCATCGAGAACGTCGAGGACCTGATCGAAGACCTGGAGCACGCCCTGCAAGCCATCTCAGAGCACGTGACGGTGGGCTAGAGGATTTTGGCATTCGCGCAATGAACGATTCATTCGTGCACTAAGGCAAGATTTCTCCGCATGAAAAAGATCAAAGACCTCATCGCCAGTATTCAGCGCATCGACCAAAGCTGGATCGGCAAGGCCCAGGCGCGGCAGAATCGTCTCACCAAACCGCCCGGCAGCCTCGGTGTGCTGGAGGAGATCGCTTGCCGCATCGCAGGAATTCAGCAGACGCTCTCCCCTTCCGTCGATCACAAACGAGTCGTCGTGTTTGCCGCCGATCATGGCATCACAGAAGAAGGAGTGAGCCCGTATCCTGACGAAGTCACGGCCCAGATGGTGGCCAACTTCTTGCGCGGGGGAGCGGCAATCAATGCGTTCGCGAAAACGGGCGGCGCTGAAGTAATTGTCGTAGATATCGGAGTCAAGTCGCCAATCCCGGTGGTGGAGAAGATCGATTTATCAATTAGGTTCAGTCAAAAGGCTGTCCGCCGGGGAACGCGGAACTTTGTTAAAGGGCCGGCTCTGACAGAAGAGGAAGTTGTCCAAGCCATATCGGCGGGAGTTGAGGTCGCCGAAGAGGCCAAAGCTGCTGGCGTCAACCTTATTGCATTGGGCGAAATGGGAATTGGAAGCACGACCACAGCAGCGGCCATAGCTGCCGCACTTACGGGACAGTCAGGCGCCAGCGTAACCGGCCGCGGAACGGGAGTGGACGATTCCACATTGACGAGAAAGCGAGCGGTCGTGGACCAAGCGCTTCGTATCCATCAGCCCAACCCCACCGACGCTTTGTCGGTGCTTCAGGCTTTCGGTGGGCTGGAAATCGCGGGATTGGTTGGAGTTTGCCTGGGAGCGGCGGCCGCGCGAATTCCCATCGTGATCGATGGTTTCATCACCGCTGCCGCGGCCGCTCTGGCTGCTCGTATGAGTCCGACTGTCGTCGACTACATGTTCGCCGGCCATCTGTCAGTCGAACCGGGGCATTCGGTTCTGCTCCACATGCTGGACCTTCAACCGATGCTCGATTTCAGAATGCGCCTCGGAGAAGGCACAGGTGCGGCTTTGGCGACGAATATTATTGATGCCGCCGTGCGCAGCTTTGTCGAAATGGCGACCTTCGAGTCCGCGGGGGTAAGTGAAAAACAAGAGCTCGCAAGTGGAGTGGTGACTTGAGGCGCTTTTTCGTCGCCGTGACATTTCTCACCCGAATACCCGTAGCAAGAACGTTGGAAATTGGAGCAGCCGACGTTGGACGCTCCGCCGCATGTTTCCCTCTGGTGGGCGCCGGCCTTGGAGCGATCCAGGCGCTCGCGCTGTGGGGTAGTCTGCATCTGGCGGCACATGCAAGTCAGGCACTCGCTCGTTCCGTTGTCCTGCCTGCCCCTGTTCTTTCAGTGCTGATCACTGCTATCGGCGTGTGTATCACTCGGGGGCTGCACCTGGACGGCCTCGCCGACATGGCAGACGGGTTCGGAGGCGGACGGACGGCCGAAGATATTCTGCGAATCATGCGGGATCATGCCATCGGTTCGTTTGGCGCGATCGCAGTGATTATTGTCCTGGCACTGAAGATCACCAGCATTGCAGTTCTGGTTGAACGCGGGGACGCCTTGCGGTTTCTGGTATTCGCTCCCGCGCTGGCTCGCGGCTCAATCGCAATTCTGGGTTTCTTCCTGCCCTACGCGCGGCCGGTAGAAGGAGGACTCGGCAGTTCTCTTCAGCACATTGGCCGGCTGGAAGTAGCGGTCAGCAGCATCATAGCCCTTGCCGCATTGATCCTGGTGGGCTGGCGGCGCGCCGCCATCTGTCTCGTGGTGGTTCTGATTGCCTCAGCTGTCAATGCAAGGATCTGTATGAGCCGGATCCGAGGAATTACCGGCGATACGCTGGGCGCCAACGTGGAAGTTTGCGAGGCATTGATTCTGGCAGCCGGTTCCATTCTCAGTTCATAAACGGGCAGCCTCTTAATTTCCCTGCGGTGGCGGCGGAATTGTGATGTCGACCTCCTTCACCGGACCCAGGGATGAGAGCGGCTTGTCGAACTCCTTGGTGTTGCCCACGACAAGCACGGCCAGTTGATCCGCGTGGAGATACTTGGCAGCGACGCGGTTCACGTCGGCTGCAGTGACCTTCTTGATCTCCGCCGGGAACTTGTCCAGCCAGTCGGGAGGATATCCATAGAATTCATAGGTCATGCGTTCGCCGAGAATCTTGTCGGGCGAGTCGAGACGGAAGATGAAGGCATTCAGAATGTCATCCTTGGCGCGTGTAATCTCTTCGTCGGTGATGGGCTGCTTGGAAAGCTTGGATATGTCTTCATCCAGCGCCTGCAGAGCTTCAACCGTGCTCTGGCTCTTAGTGCCCACGGCAAACTGCGTAATGCCAGTGTGTCCGAAGTTTGCGCCAATTCCCCCGCCAACGCTATACGCCAGGCCGCGTGCAGTGCGGATGTCATTGAACAGCCGCGACGAAAAACCGCTGCCGAAGGCATCATTAAACACCGTGGCCGCGTAGTAATCGGGATTGTCGCGCTTGATTCCAAGCGCGACCGCATGGATGGTGCTCTGGTTCACATCCTCTTTCGAAATCAGGTAGTAGCCCGGCTTGGCAGGATGGAATTGAATATCATCCTTCGGCTGGGCAGGTCCTTTGGGCCAAGAGTCAAAGGCGGCACGCAACCTGGTTTCCATGGCGGACGCATCAAAGTCGCCGCTGATTCCAAGGATGATGTTGTTGGGATGAACATACTTGCCGTGCCAGTCGACAAGGTCTTGGCGCGTGACGGCGGCCACGGTGGCATATTCGGGCTCGCGGGCATAAGGATTATCCGGGCCGTAGGCCAGCTTGACTGACTCGCGGCGGGCGATCTCGCCGATTTCGTCATTGCGGCGAGAAATGGCGTCGAATGCCCCTTTCTGCGCGATCTCCAGCTTGTCAGCGCGGAATTCAGGATTGCGGATCAGGTCGAGGAAGACCTTGAAGACATCGTCGAAGTCGCCCTTCAGGCACGACCAGCTGATTGACGTCGAGTCAGGTCCTCCGGCGGTCTCGACTTTTGCGGCGCGTGCTTCGAGAAAGTCATCGAGCTGATCGCCCGTCTGCGTCTTCGTGCCTCCGGTACGCCACACCTCGCCATAGAGGTCGACCAGCCCAACTTTGCTGCTGGGCTCATTGCGCGATCCTCCGCGAATGCGAGCGCTGCCATTGATCAGCGGTAGTTCGTGATCTTCCTGCAAAAAAATCACCATGCCGTTGCCCAGTTCGATGCGCTTGGGTTGCTGCGGATGAAACGCGGGCAGAGGAGGAATCGTGATTTTCTGCCAGGCGGCAGCCTGCGACTGGGCTCGCGGAAGTGAAATCAGCGCCACCAGGCAAACCAGCAGAATCGTAGCGAATGTGTTCCGCCTCATTGCGCACCTCCCGGGCCTGCCGGGCCCGAGTCATCGGGGCCTTGGCCGGGGCCTCCCGGGCCCGCGCCACCACCCACGGTCTCGATTACTCCCACTGTGCGATTGGTATCGACAAAGATCGTGTTAGCGACGCGGCGGATGTCCGCTTTGCTCACTTTATCGATGCGGTCGACCGAGTGAAACAGCTCGCGCCAATCCCCGTAGCGGGCCTGGTAGGTTGCGAGTTGTGTCGCCAAGCCTTCGTTGTCGGCCAAACCGCGGATCAGATTCGCCTTGCTGCGTGTCTTAATCATCTTGAGTTCGTCATCGCCTATATCTTCTTTTTTCAAGCGGTCGATCTCGGCGTGAATGGCGTCGGCGACTTCCTGAGTGGTATGGCCGGGAAGGGGGAACGCATAAAACGCGAACAGATGAGGGTACTTCACCCCTGGCAAGCCACTAAATCCCGCCGAGAAGGAAGCAATTTTCTTATCTCGCACCAGCGCACGGTACAGCCGTGAAGTCCGACCTTCCGACATCAGATCGGTGATCGCGTCGAACACGGCATCGTCCTTCGTGCGGTAGTCGGGACGGTGATAACCCTCGAGATAAAGCGGTTGCGATCGTTCCTTGAGCGTGACCTTGCGCTCGGAGTTTTGCGGAGGCTCAGTCGTGGTGGTTTCATCCGGCTGCGGACGCGAAGGCAGGCGGCTGAAATATTTTTGAAGAATCGGGAGGGCTTCGGCGGCCTTCAGATCGCCCGCGACCCCGACGACCATATTTGACGGGACGTAATAAGTATCGAAGAATTTCTGCGCGTCGGTGGCGGAAAACGTATTCAGGTCCGACATCCAGCCGATGGTGGGGCGATGATAAGGATGGGCTTCAAACGCGGCGGCGGTGAATTGCTCGACCAGGCGGCCAATCGGATTGCTGTCGGCGCGCAGGCGGCGCTCCTCAATGACTACGTTGCGTTCCTTGTAAAACTCCCGCATCACCGGATGCAGGAAGCGCTCTGACTCCAGGTAGGCCCACAACTCGAGGCGATTTTCCGGAAGCGAATAGTGATACGCGGTCTCATCGTAGTCGGTGAATGCGTTGAGGTCTTCGCCGCCGTTCTGCTGGACGATCTTGCTGAATTCATTGGAGACGACATACTTGTCTGCTTCGGCGATCGAATCCTTCCAGGCCTTCTCCAGTTGCTTCAGCCTGGCATCATCGCGTCCGACTTGCTTGTCCCGCTCTTGAATGTAGGCGGCGTAAGCAGCCTCCACCTTTTCCAGCGCCGGTTTCTCGGCCGCGTAATTTGTCGTGCCGATCTTATCCGTGCCCTTGAAAGCCATATGCTCAAACATGTGAGCGAGGCCGGTTTCGCCCAGAGGATCCTGAGTCGAGCCCGCATCCACTAGCGTGAAGAAAGAGAAGACGGGCGCCTCCGGACGCTCACAAATGACGATGGTCAGGCCATTGGGCAACTTACTCACTGTGATGCGTTTTTCGAAGGAACTAACGTCCTGAGCGTAAGCAAGTATGCAGAGCAACAGAAAAACAAAAGCAATTGGGAATATGCGATTTTTCATCCGACCTCCGATGTTGGACGCACCTGCAGGGCAGAAGTTGGCGATGGCAGGTTTGAACGGGCAGCGCTAACTAAACTCAAAACCGCACCGCGACCAGAAATTTGAAAGTACGTGGCGCGACGGCGGGTTGTCAAATCCGGCTGGCATACTCTGCGAATCTCACAACGGATCAAGAATATTCCCTATTTTGCGCGCCCATCGATTTCAGGCACAATGCATCTGGAGCGCAGGCGATGGATTCGACGATCGAGGTCCAGGGCAAGCAGTTGAAGCTCACGAATCTGCAGAAGGTTCTCTATCCCGCAACCGGATTCACCAAACAGCAGGTGATTGACTACTACGTTCGCATTGCGCCGGCCATGATTCCTCATCTGAGCGGGCGGGCACTCACCATGAAGCGCTATCCGAATGGCGTGGATGGCGAATTCTTTTACGAAAAGAATGCACCGAAGCACCGGCCTGACTGGGTAAATACGGTGCCGATCTGGAGTCACGGCAACAACCGGACGATGCACTACGTCGAGGCGGGCGATCTACCAACCCTGGTGTGGCTGGCCAATTTAGCGGCGCTCGAACTGCATCCTTCCCTTTCACGCGCCAAAGATGTCATGTGTCCCACCATGATCGTCTTCGATCTGGATCCGGGTCCTCCGGCGAATATTGTGCAGTGCTGCCGGGTCGGGCTATGGCTGCGCGAGATTTTTGAGCATTTTGGGCTGCAGAGTTTTGCAAAGACCTCCGGCTCGAAGGGACTGCAGATCTATGTTCCTCTGAATACAAAAACGAGTTACGACCAGACTAAGCCGTTTGCCCACGCACTGGCGCAACTGCTGGAACAGGATCACCCCGAGGAAGTGGTGTCGGACATGAAAAAGAAAATACGCACCGGAAAAGTGTTTGTCGACTGGAGCCAGAACGATGAGCACAAGACCACCGTTGCTGTGTACTCGCTGCGTGCGCGCGAGCGCCCGACGGTCTCGACGCCGGTGACATGGGAAGAGATCGAACGGACTCTGAAAAAAAAAGACGCCAGCTTACTGGTGTTTGAGGCGGCAAAAGTTGTCGCGCGGTTCGAGAAAATGGGAGACCTGTTCGAGCCTCTGCTCGAGTTGACGCAAAAGTTGCCAACTGTTCCCGAACTTGCGGCTGCACAAGCCGAAGCGGCAGAGGAAGTGCCGGAACGCATCGAGATCGCGGCGCAGGCTGACCAGAATTATCCGCAGACTTCACGCCGCACTGCCCGCAAGAAGACGAGCAAGAAACAAGCGCGTCGCAGGGTATAATCCCGCTTTGCCCGCCGCAGGCATAGGCCGCAGCCGCGGTCGGTCACTATCCTATGTCTCAACTGTTCGCCGGAACTTCAGGATGGGCTTATCCAAGCTGGAAGCCGGACTTCTATCCGGACAAATTGGCGCAGAAAAAATTCCTGAACTACTACGCAACCAAACTGAACACGGTTGAGGTGAATTTTACCTTCCGCCAGTTGGTTAAAGAAACGACGATCGAGAACTGGAATCAGGAAACCCCGGCAGGTTTCCGCTTCGGCGTGAAAGCGCATCAGGTGATCACGCACATCAAGCGACTGAAAGGGGCTGAGGACTTCGTTCCTCGATTTCTCTCGACGATTGAGCCGCTGGCCGCGGCGGGTAAACTGGGTCCGGTGCTGTTTCAACTCCCGCCCAACCTGAAGGCTGATGAGACGTTGCTCAGGGATTTCCTCGCGATTTTGCCCCGCACGGTGCCGGCAGCTTTCGAATTCCGGCACGCTTCCTGGTTCTCGGACTCGACGTGGGATTTGCTCAAAACGCGCGGGGTCGCCTTGTGCGTCGCCGAGACCGAGACCATGACCACGCCTGACGTCACCACCGCTGCTTTCGCTTACTGCCGACTGCGCAAGCCGGAATACACCAGCGACGAGCGACGTTCGATGATTGACCGCATTCGCCAACACATTGCAGCCGGTCGCGACGTGTTCGCATACTTCAAACATGAAGAAACACCCGCGGGAGCGCTGCTGGCGCTTGACATTTTGCGCGAGGCCAATAGGACATAGCCAGCTACATTCTCTGCAGTCGAATTTTCAACATCGCACTTCCACCACTGCTTGGCGGCATCCGTTTCATCACTTTCTTACAGGTCCGATAACGCGCATACTAACTTTCCGCGTGTTTTCGGAGACCAACTCGCGCGTGCTGAGCAGCTTCCTCGACTACCTCAGAATCGAGAAGGGACTCGCGCCGCTTTCGATCATCGCTTACACCACCGACCTCGGCCAATTCGTCCAACTCCTCGAAAAACGCAAGCGCCTACTGCAGACGGCAACGCGGAACGACGTGCGCGATTTCCTGCAGCAGCTTTTTTCAAATCAGCGCGACGGACGCAGCGTCGGCCGAAAGCTCTCCGCCCTCAGGCAGCTATACCGATACTTGCTGCTCGACAAGAAGATCGAGTACGACCCGACCTTAAATATCGAATCGCCGAGACAATGGAAAGTCCTTCCCAAGTCGCTGGCGCGGGATGAAATGGACGCAACCCTCTCAGCTGCTCTCGCGCGAACCAACCACGCGGGAGAACAGAACACGCCGCTGTCTGTTGCGCTCGCGGTTCGCGATCGCGCCATGCTCGAAGTTTTATACGCAGGAGCGCTGCGGGTCACCGAGATCGTGAGCGCCAGACTTGAAGACCTGCAACTGGAGGCGGGCTACATGCTGGTGCGGGGCAAAGGCGACAAAGAACGGGTGGTCCCGCTGGGCAAAGCCGCGCAGAGTGCACTTTCGGAATATCTGACACACTCGCGCCCGGTGCTCGCCACCGCAAAGAAAGCGACCGCACGAACAACTTCCCCGTTCTTGTTTGTCGCCCGCGGAGCTCACCAACTGACGCGGCAGCGGGTTTGGCAGATGGTGCGAGCAGCGTCGGCAGCGTCAGGACGCAAAGCGTCCCCTCACATGCTGCGCCATTCCTGCGCCACCCACATGGTGGAGAATGGCGCCGACCTGCGCACGGTGCAAACCATCCTGGGACACGCCGACATTTCGACCACCCAGGTCTATACCCATCTTGCGCTCGACCGGTTGAGAACGGTGTATCAGAAACATCATCCGAGGGCGAAGACCCGATGAGATTCAGCACCCAGGCGCGTCACCGCTCGCCACAAGGCAACATCCGGGGCAGAGGAAATCATAGCGTGGTCGGGCGCGCTATCGCCGATTTCCTCAAGCATCTGGACGAGCGCAATGCATCGACACATACGATCAAGGCATATTCCAGCGACCTGGCGAACTTCGCCGCCTATACCGATTCGCGCACATGGAAGGAAATCGATCACATTACTATCCGCGGCTTCTTGTCGCATCTCTATGACAAGGGTCTGAGCAAGACTTCCGTGGCTCGCGCGCTGGCGGCCGTGCGATCGCTGTATCGCTGGCTGTCGCGTGAGGATCTTGTGCAGCAGAATCCCGCGAGGCTTGTGGCCACACCCAAGCTGCCCAAGAAACTTCCGCGAGTTCCGACCATCGAGGAGATGAATTCCGCGCTCGATGCTCAGATGCCGGAGCTGGCGGCGTTTCCGGAGCGCGACCGGCTCATGCTGGAGCTGCTTTATGGATGTGGTATTCGCAACTCCGAACTGACCGGGATTAATCTCGACGACATTTCCTTGAGTGCGGAAGCGATTTTGATTCGCGGCAAAGGAAAAAAGGAGCGCTACGTTCCACTTGGCGGATCGGTCAAAAGCGCGCTCGCCGCTTATGTCCCGCGCCGGCAGCAGGTGCTCACCGAAACACGCAAGCGTACGCCAGCGCTGTTGATCAACCAGCGCGGGGGGCGACTGACGACCCGCAGCGTCGGCCGGATCGTCAAAAAGATTGCAGTTGCGAGAGGGCTCTCGCCTGACGTCCATCCGCACACGCTACGCCACGCTTTCGGCACGCACATGCTGGAGCAAGGCGCGGACTTGCGCGCCATTCAGGAACTGCTCGGCCACGAGCGGCTGGCCACGACCCAGCGTTATACCCAGCTTTCCATGAAACACGTGCTACAGGTTTACGATCAGACCCATCCCCGGGCGAAGTGACAGGCATGACCACTGGGGATTGCTTCTAATCTTTCACTACGGCGGGTGTCGCTCGCAGACCTTCCCACATCTGCACGACCCCGGCCTTCAACTGCGAAGTCAAAGCTTCGTACGCGGCTTCAGACGCCTCAGGTTCTGGAGGCGGGAAAATTGGCTTGCCGAACTCAATTTTCAAAGGCGCCAGTTTCTGGAAAAAGCCCTTGCCGCGGGGCCACGCCTCATGGAATCCCTCAATGGCGATGGGCACGATCGGAACCTGCAAGTGGATCGACAAGATTGCCGCTCCTTTCTTGAAAGTCTTGGGCGGTCCATCGATGGAACGCTCGCCTTCCGGGTACAGCACCAGAACCCGCCCATGCCGCAGCCCAAAGGCGCTGGCCCTCATCGCGGGGATGAGATTCGCATCGGGATCGACAACCATTACGCGCAGCGAGCGGGCCAGGCGCCGCATGAATCCCTGGCCGAAGATTTCGCTGGTGCCGACGGCGAATGCGCTCTTAAAGATTTTTTCCGGAAGCAGGCTAGCCATCACGATCGGATCTATGTAGCTCTGGTGATTGGAGCAAAGAATGTAGGGGCTTTTCGGGGGCAGGTTCTCCAGCCCGGAGACGCGCAGATGGAAAAGATCGAGAGCCGCCACCTGCGCCAATCGGAACGCCAAGTACCAGAATGTTTCGGCAATAGGAGCGGGGTGCGCCAGCGCAAGCACCTCTGGATCGGTCGGATCTTCAGCCAGGATAGCCTTCCATCCAATGGCAGTTTGCTTCAAGCCGGGTCTTGTATCGGTGGTCGTGCTTTGTAAGACGGCATCGACCAGATCGCGAACCGTGTAGGTTTCGGCCAGTTGCGATTCTTCCACGTTGCCGCCAATCTCCTCTTCCAGGCGGGTCAGCAGCTCTACTCTCTGCATGGAATCCAAACCAAGATCGAGTTCGAGGTTATGCGCGGGCCGGACAGTTTGGGGTGGGTTGGGCGACACTTCGCGAACAATTTTCAGCGCGCGTTGCACCTCGCCCCGATCGAGCCAGGCCTGCTCGTCAGGACTTAAAGGTCGTTCCGCCGGAAGGCCGGATTCGTCCTCTAATTTTCGCGCGTGATTCGACTGGACGCGTTTTTCCACCTCGAACCGTTTGATCTTTCGAGTCGTAGTGCGGGGTAAGTCTTCCTGCCAGATTTCGTAGCTGCCAATACGCTTGGTCGAAGCAATCTTCTGCGACAGGCCCTCAACGTCATACCGGATAACTTCCTTGGCATTGACAATTCTCCGCTGCCGCAGCACGTCGAAATTAGGCACAATCACGGCGTGCAGGCGGTCGCCACCGGGTTTGCCTTCGAAGCCGAGGACCGCAATTTCTTTGATGTAAGGCGACTTCAAATAGTGCGCTTCGATTTCCTCAGGATAAACATTCTTGCCGTTGCTGAGGACGATGACTTCTTTCTTGCGCCCGGTGATGAACAAATTGCCGCGCGAATCGAAATATCCCAGATCACCGGTCAGGAACCATCCGTCTCGCATTACTTCCTCGGTAGCATCGGGACGATTCCAGTAACCCTTCATCACGACGGCGCCGCGCAGCGCGATCTCGCCGGCCGGAGGGCCGCCGTCTTCCTGCGACTGCGGATCGACGATTTTCCCCTCGACGCCTTTCATCGCCTTGCCCACCGAACCAATGACGATATCGTTCGGCGGCGTCACAAATACTGCGGCCGTGGTTTCGGTAAGCCCGTAGGCCTGCATCACGTCGATTCCGAGATCGCGGAAATCCTGCGCAATTTCGGGGGCAAAGCGCGATCCGCCAGTTACCAGATAGCGCATCTTCCCGCCCAGCGTGGTATGAACCTTTCTGAAAAGGAAGGGTCCAGCATTGATGCCCACCTTGCGCAACATGCGATTGAACGTCATCATTTTGCGGAACACCGACTGAGCCGGCGCCCCACGCTTGGCTACTTCCTGGAAGATTTTTTCGTGAATGAGATAGAAAAACTGCGGCACGACGGCAAATGCGGTAATGTTTCGTTCGCGGAGGGCGCGCAATAGCTCGGTGGTGTTGAGGGCCTCCAAGTACACGACGCGCGATCCCTTTACCAGCGGCAAAAGCAGGTTCGCCATTTGCGCGAGCACATGAAACATCGGCAGCACGCCCAGCAGCGCATCTTCTGGCCCGATATCAACCCAGTTGAAGACCGCTTCCACTTCGGCCAGGAGGTTGGCGTGGGTAAGCATGACGCCCTTGGGATCAGCTGTCGTCCCCGAGGTGTACAGCAAGGCGGCGAGATCATCGGGATTCGACGCAGCAGGCCTGAATTCGCCGGGACCTTTTTCGAAAATGGCAGGTAGGGTCGCAATTGACTTCGCACCGTCGGAATCATCGGACCCGCGCTCCGGATCCGTCAGCACAAGTTCGACGTTCAACCCCGCAACCGCGGCCTTTGCCAAAGAAAAGTGGGCTGCATCGCAGACCACCAATGAGCTCCCACTGTCTTTCAGCAGTTTGGCGAGTTGCTCGCCGCGCAAGGCGGTGTCGAGCGGAACTACAGTGCAACCCGAAGCGATGATGCCAAGGTATGCCGCCACCCATCGGGGATGGTTATTCGCCAGGATCGCCAGCCGCGATCCACGCTCAAAGTTCTTGTCCGTAATCCATTGCGCCACGGATTCGGCCATGCGCCTCAGCTCGCCATAGGTGCACGCCTCGATTTGGTCGCGACGTTGCAACTGGAGCGCAGTGTTGTCCGGCCAGCGCTCGGCACACTGCACAAAGCGGTCGTAGAAAGTGGGCATGGGTCGTGGGGAATATACACGAAAAGGTCATTCAAGGTTGAGTTCCTGTCCAGCCGCGGAGAGCTTCCGGCGTGATCCGTTCCCGATTCACATCCCCCGGGATACAATCGTTCGACGCTGATGCCTTTGACTCCCGGAACTCGGCTGGGTCCGTACGAGATTCTCTCTGCCCTGGACGCTGGCGGCATGGGCGAGGTTTATAAAGCGCGCGACTCGCGGCTGGACCGCGTAGTTGCCGTCAAGGTATCCAACAAACAGTTCTCGGAGCGCTTCGAGCGCGAAGCGCACGCCGTGGCGGCGTTGAACCATACCAACATCTGCACGCTGCACGACGTCGGCCCGAACTATCTGGTGATGGAGTACATCGACGGCACGCCGCTCAGAGGACCCTTGCCTCTTACAGAAGCACTGAGGTACGCCGGGCAGATTTGCGACGCTCTCGAGGCGGCGCACAAGAAGGGCATCACGCATCGCGACCTCAAGCCTGCAAACATTCTTGTTACTAAAACCGGCGTTAAGTTGCTCGACTTCGGCCTGGCCAAGATGTCTGAGAAATCCAAGCCCCTGGATGACGCAACGCTGACGAAAGCCCTCACCGGCAAGCACGAAATTGTGGGCACGCTGTACTACATGTCGCCCGAGCAGTTGCAGGCGCAGGCCACCGGCCAGGAAGGCGACGCCCGCAGCGACATTTTTTCCTTCGGCCTGGTCCTCTACGAAATGCTTACCGGCAAGCGCGCGTTCGACGGTTCGTCCCCCGCCAGCGTGATTGCGGCCATTATGGAGCGTTCCGCGCCCTCTGTGGCGCACGTCGCCCCTCCCGCGCTGGACCGCGTGCTGAAGAAGTGTCTGGCCAAGGATCCCGATGATCGATGGCAGACTGTGCGCGATCTGAAAGATGAGTTGCAGTGGATTGCCAGCTTACCTGCCGAAGCGACCAAGGCTTCCCCGGCACCTCCTCGCCGTCTGCCTTGGGTGGTGGCGGGAGTGCTTGCCATCGTCGCAACCGCTGCGTTCTGGATCGCCTATCGCTCCACCCGGCCAGCGGAGCTGAAACCGCTCGTGCGGCTGGAAGTGGACTTAGGGCACAACGTTGTCTTGAACGCAGCGGGTGGGTCGGACGTCATTATTTCTCCCGATGGCACCCGCATTGCCTACCTTTCGCGCGGCCACCTGTTCACGCGCAAGCTCGATCAGCCGGACGCCACCGAGCTCACGATCACGCAGGGCGCAACCAGCCCGTTCTTCTCTCCCGACGGCGAGTGGATCGGCTTCATCGCCAACGGGAAGTTGCGAAAGATCTCGGTTGAGGGCGGCTCCGAGATTGTACTGTGTGACACTGGGTCTTCGTACACCGGCGCCGATTGGGGCGAGGACGGCAACATTGTCATGTCTCTCCGTCCCAACGCCCCACTGTTACGAGTGTCTTCCGCGGGCGGCACTCCTGTTCCCATCACCGAGCTTCTGGGAGAAGAACGGACGCATCGCTGGCCGCAGATCTTGCCCGGAGGCAAAGCCATCCTCTTCACCGCTCACAATGCCACGATCGGTTACAGTGACGCTCACATCGAAGCAGTCACTCTGAAGGACGGCCACCGGAAAACGGTGCAGCGCGGCGGGATGTTCGGTCGCTATGTCGCGGCTTCTGACGGCAGGGGCTATCTCACCTTCGTAAATCGCGGAACGCTTTTCGCGGTTCCTTTCGACTTGGACAAACTGGAGACGATCGGCTTGCCAGTGCCCGTGTTGCAGCAGGTTTCCCATTCGGATCTATTTGGCTCGGCGAAGGTCAGCTTTTCGCGCCACGGAACGTTGGTGTACCGGAGCAGCGGCATCGATGACTCAAGCATTCCCATCCAATGGCT
>Ga0070732_10000519_pt1 | contig 24041 bp, 23 predicted proteins | sample Coa_R1_5_FD_66449 | JGI IMG/M metagenome (GOLD analysis project Ga0070732, IMG submission 66449) | Surface soil microbial communities from Centralia Pennsylvania, which are recovering from an underground coalmine fire - Coalmine... | ecosystem: Environmental > Terrestrial > Soil > Unclassified ... | reverse complement strand
CTCCGCCAAGCGGAAAAAGAACCGGTCAGCTGAGGCCGCGTGACGCGGGTTCTTCATCTGGTAGCCAAACGCTCCAACGATTAGGGTCAACGTCGGGATGATCGCGGCCCAGAACCAAGTCCACACATCAGACCCTTTCGTCCCGAACCGATTGATCAGCGTGAGCGCAATCAGGCCCACGAAGATCAGGGCACCCCCTCCCAACCAGATCACTGCCAGCCGTCGTTGGGCCTCATCGACCGGAATTCTCGTCCTCATCGGCCTAACTCGCTCATAGTCCAAAGGTGGCTATTCACAAGGTGAGCCACGCAGTCAATAGCGTCCGGAGTGACAAACGCATCTGTGTCGAATTCATTCGCTCGATAAAACTCGTACACGAGGGCGTAGGCCTTCGTGTGGTCTGACAAGGGCGCATCCTTGAGGGCTGCAGGAGGAGCCACGGCACCGCCGTTGACGATACCCTCCATGCCAGTCGCGGAAAGCGGGTCGCCGGTCGTGAGGACCGTCCTTGGCGTGACGAGCAGAATGATGAAACGCTCTCGGTTCTGCGGTGGCACGAGAATTGATTTCAGTAACGACTTCAGCGACCAATCTGGCTGCGCGTACTCCTGACTCCATCGATCCGGTGCCGCGAGCGGCGTGCCATCGTCCTGAATTCGTTCGACCTTCGTGATGATGATGAATCCGTCGCGTCCGACCCAGTAAAACGAAGTGTGCTCCCCAAATCCGCCCTGGCTCAAGGCCGTCGTCAGACGGTCGTCTACTTCTTGAAGATTCGTCGCCGGGGTCACCAGCAGCGCGTCCGGCAACTCCATGCGCGACGACGGCGGCGGAAGCGGCCAAGACGGAAACTGCGGCTGGGGCAACGATGAAGAGTCATACAGTGCAGCGGGCGGCGAGCCTCGGCCGTTCAGCTGAATCGGCGGAAGGATCACGCCAAAGGGGCCAAGTCCAATCGGCACAGGATGCATCGTCGGAGGCGGCGGGGCCGCCGCCACTGCGGTTGCCTTCGAGTAACGGGCGGCGCTCGATCCGCTGGATCCTGTGCGCGTCACGTTGAGGACGGCGTTCTTGACCTCGAGCCGTAGCCGCTGAGCGACGCCGTTGGTGACGGCTGCGATCTCTAGAACCGCTCCATTACGGGTGCACGCCGCCTTAGCCGCAGGGGCCTGACCCTTGGGCGGCAGCGCCCCTGGCGGACCGCCAGCCAACGGACACGTCAACTCCGATGTGCCGACAGCTGTTGTGACCGTGATCCACAGGGCATCGACTGACTGCTGGACCTGAATTGCGCGGAACGGCTGAAGCGCCGGATCGGCACTGCCGGTGGCGCTGGCCGGGACCATGGTCCAGCGGCCTAGGAGATCGAGCTGCTGGGCGAACCCTGACTGAACAGCGAGTAGGCTCGCGATGATGACTACTGCGACACGAGACGCCACGATGGTTGAACTCCTTCCCTTCCTCATTCTCTTGCTCGTTTGGCTCGCGAGCCGCCGCCGAGCCATCGTTTGGATGGCAGGTCACATGAGCTCCGCGCCCGCGTGTCAATGGCAACGCGCGCCCCGCGGCGATTAGCCGGATCGACCCGGCGGAAACCCTTCGCGAGATCTGACGATCCGTTCCGTCCGGCGGACAAATCGACGGATGCCCCTTGCTCGCGAATCGTCCAAGCTGCGCCTTATACCGGGACGCGTAGGAAACTAAAACGGGAAGCCAACTTGCAAACCAAAACGTGGTTTACCGTCGATCGCCTCAATCGTGATACCACCCTGGACTTTTAACGGCGCGCCTGATTCAGTCACGAAGATGCCGAAGCCAGGAACAAACGGTCTCCTGTGCTTCAGTTCATCGTACCTTCCCGTGAATGCCACTGCGATTCGATTCGAGGACCACCGTTGGTACCACAGCAGATCGACGGACGCCGTGACTCGATTCGACGTCTCATAAGCTCCGACGCTCGCTGTCTTGCACTTGGAAACCGTTCGGACGGTTTGAGCGGAGGTCGTCAGAGAATTGATCGCATCGCACACTTGGACCTCGTCCAAGGAGTCTGCATTGTTCCGGCGACCGTAGTCGATGGCAACGCCAAGCAACAACTCTTGGCCGCCTCCTTTGCCGCGCGCCGTGTCGATGAAGGCATTGTAGAAGCCACCTACAGTGGAACCATTAAATGGGGTACTGATGGCCTCTAGCGTCGCGGATCCATCCGGAACAATGTCGAACGAGGAGTGGGTGTACTCCACACGAACTCCGACAAACTGGTACTGCAGCATCGAAGTGCGCGGGCTGAAGTCACGCCCCAGAAACCCTGTCACTTGTCCGCCTCCGAGCGCAAACCCGTCACTTACAATCGACACAAAGCCATCCTTCGCGTTCAGCTTGCCATCGATGCCGAAGTGCACTCGATCCGTAGACACTTGGCGAACGAGACCGAAGGACACACTTGCGTCCGCGAAATTGATATGAAGCAGTCCGCCGCTGCGGAGCGCTAGGCTGCTTTCGCCATCCGAAGACTCAAAGATCGCCTGGGCGTGAGCCAGCGACGCCGTCAGCGAACCGACAAGCAAGACCACGGCTACCGTGAACAATCGGCACGTCATCGGCTCCCCCTGGTTCCTAGTCGGCGGCTGGAGGAACGACAAGCTCCTTTTCGATCGTGAACTGCGCCTTATCGGAGGTGTCCGACATATCCAACAGTTTCGTCCCGCGCGCCTTCACCGTGAGCGCGAAGTCCGTTTGTGAAGGAGCGCGGAACGAGAGCCGGAACTGACGCTTGGCCGAGCTCGGAACAATGAGAGCCTGGCCGCTCCACTTGTCGTCGTCTCCGCGCGACATGCGAACGATCACGTCGTCGATGGTGCAGCTGTCGACATCAAAGACGACAGCCGCGAATGCAACGGAAACGTTTACCGCGTTCGGATCGCTGCCTGGGTCGGTCTTGACCATAGTCCCCTTCCCCTTTCGTCTGCCGATTCACTGCCCTTCGGAGGCCTATCACCTCTCACGTCGATCAGAAGGCGTGGATTGGCGCTGTACTCTGTCGGCTTCGCAGCTGATGAACAGAGTCGGCACAGAGGCAGTGCATGAGGCCAAAGATAATAGACCTTTCGGCGTCGAACTGCGGAGGTTCTTTTGAGCGCCTTGAATTAGCAAATTCAGCGCGAGGGCAACGCTCGGCAGGGCAACTCCACATGTCCGGACCGCCACCTGGCGTCGGCGGCGGCACGTTCTGGTTCGTGGCGTTACGGACAGCTCCGCCCGGAAACGAACGGACTCTAGCACCATTAACAGACAAGGATGACTCCAGGTCGTGTTGAGAGTTTGCGGAGGCGGCTTCTGCGAGCGCGCGGTGTTTCAGGTAGGTGAATGCCATATGGCGCTGCCTCCTTCAGGATGTTAGAGGTGGTCCTAGTTTTGAGCCGGACAGGCGTGGGTGTACTATTCCGCGGCGCTGAAGTGCCTCAATACTCGAGTCTAAAAGGTGTCGGTCACGAAGAACCTCTGATTGACCGAGAGTTGCCTGCATATCGCAGAAGGTGAGGCCCATGAGAAAGCAAGCCCATAGGAAGGCGTCTCGTCCCAGGCGAACCCATCGTCCCAAGGGAGCGCGTGCCGTACCAGACGGCGCAGCCCGCTTCCAGCCTCTTCGGATCAGGAAGGCCACAGGCGCGCGCCACACGCCGCGCGAAGAGGGACCTGCCGGGTGGTTGCTGCCGAACCTCGAGGCATCGTACCTTCGCCTGCAGGCCAGCAATGCCCCCCTGGCGCCACCAGCGGCTCCGGCGGCGAGGGAAGCTAGCTTTAGAAGTCTCTTTCGACAAGGCACAGGCGTGGAATCGCTCGCGCCAGCGCCATCCAGCGTCTGGTTGGACCGGCTCGCCGAGTATCGGCGGCGTAAGGCCGCACGAGTAGCGGCGACCGCAGCGGCACCGGGAGCGCCTTCAGTGGCTGGCGGTCGAAATTGGCTTCCGCTCGGCCCGACCTCGGTTCTGAACGGCCAGACAGTCGGGGGCGAGGCCGTGGGAGGCCGTGTTTCCGGCATCGCCGTCGCGCCGGGAGGACAATTTGTCTACGTCGCGGCGGCCGCCGGCGGTGTGTTTCGCTCGGACGACGGCGGAAATTCATGGCGTTCTCTCATGGACGGGTTCGACGCGGATCCGACGAGCTTTGCGAGCGCCAGCCTGGCCTCGGGCGCGATCGCGATCGATGCTGGCGACCCGAACCGCGTATATGTCGGAACCGGCGAGGGCGACACGAATCACCTCTTCCGGCAGAGGATTCTCAACGCGTTGCCCTCCTATCGCGGTATCGGCCCGATTCGCACGGACGACGGCGGCAAAACATGGGTGGTCGAACAGACAGTGCCGAACTCTCCGACTCTCGTAGGGGAGGCGTTCTTCGCGCTGGCTGTCGATCCTGCCAATCGCGACAACGTGGTCGCCGCAACGAGTGCCGGTCTCTACCAGCGCAGCGCTACAACCGGCGGCAATGCCATGTGGACGCAACGCCGACCGAACGTGCACACGAGCGTCGTGGTGGCGCGCTCCGCTGGCACGACCACTTTCATCGCGGCCGCCTGGGGCGGCGGCGTCGTTTCGTCGCGCGACGGCCAGACGTGGTCTGCGCTCGGCTCCGGTTTCCCGACGAACGACGTTGGCCGTATCACGCTCGGCGTCCAGTCGAACAATCCGAACGTGGTGTACGCCCTCGTCGCACGCGATAGTACCGGTGGTCTGTACGGTGTCTACCGCCTGGATGGCCTTGCGGGCGGCTGGAAGACTGTGGCGAGTCCTCCGGCGGTCTTACCGCTTTCGAACGGAACGAGCCAGGGCGACTATGACCTGGCGCTGTCGGTCGATCCCAGCAATGTCAATCGGGTGTACCTGGGGGGAAGCTATGCGAATGTCGATCCCTACCCCGCATCAATCTGGCGGGCCGACGTCCAATCCGCAGCCGGCGGGTTCAGCTTTGCTGACGCGGCGTCCATCGGCACTCACGCGCACTCAGACGTGCATGTGCTTGTACACAGTCCCGGTGATTCCGACGAATTGTGGTGCGGTTGTGATGGCGGCGTCTTTCTGAATCGGAACCCATCGGGCGACGGAGAGTTTGCCGGGCAGAACAACGGCTTGTCATGCCTGTGCTGCAACTTCATTGCGCAACACCCGACTGATCCGCAGATCCTGTTCACCGGCCTTCAGGACAACGGCACGGCTCGAACGTCAGGGGCGTCCATGTGGACGCACGTAAACTACGGCGACGGCGGTTACTGTCTTGTGAATTGGGCGGATCCGAACCAGGTCCTCTCCTTCGCCAACGGCACCGTCTTTCGGTCCACCAATGGCGGTGGCGACCACAGTTCGTGGAACAGCGTTTGGGCTTTCGGCTGGGCCACCATGACGCAGCCCGTGACGGGGCCGCCGAGAAATCAGGCCAGCCCAGCTGATGCGAAAACCGTCGCGGTTGGCGCCGGCTCGCTCGTCTTCATCTCCGACGACTTTGCCGGTTCGTGGCCCGCCACGGGTCGTCTCCAACTGAGTGGTGACGCTGGCGTCGGCAGCGTCTTCGCCCTTGCGTTTGCATCGCCTAATCGACTGTTTATCGGTACGACCACGGGCCACGTGTTCCGAGCGGATCGCGGGGCTGCCGGATGGACGACGATCAGGCTCGACAATGCAGCCGCGGGGTCGCTCGGTTTAACCGGGGTGATCTCGGACATCGAGATCGACTGGGCGGACGCGACGCGGAGTTCCGTGTACCTCTGCTTTGGTGGCCTTGGCGATTGGCGGCGTGTCTGGTACTTCAACGGCACGCAATGGCAGGCGCGCAGTGGGCCCGCGGGTGGAAACAATCTGCTGGACGTCGAACACAACGCCGTCGTCGTCGATCCAGCGGCGCCGGCCAACGTCTACGTCGGCGCAGACATCGGTGTCTGGCACTCCGGCGACAGCGGCGCTACGTGGGCTCCGCTCGAGAACGGCCTGCCCGAGGCTCCAGTGTTCGATCTACAGATTCACGACACACAGCGGTTGCTTCGCGCCGCAACGTACGGCCGCGGCGTTTACGAAATCCCCCTGTAGCGCAGTTGTTGTCCTTTGCGCGACAAGTGGATGACCTGGAAGCCATGCCCCGTCCTCCCGCCGACCGACGTCACGATTCCCCGCGCGGCCGGTCGCCATCACTTCGCGTTTCTCCAGGACGTGTTTCTAATGATTTTGGCGGGGATCGCGAACTTGGCTAAGAGACAGGGAGACAGCCGGCCCGTTCTTCGGCTTTTTTCGTCTCTCTTCGCGCGCCTTCTGATTCCTTCTGCTTCTCACAGTTAGCGTGATTCGCGTCCTTGGTCTGTCATTCGCTGACCTTCGGCTGGTCTCGTCCTCTGCCGGCACGGTGACACTCGAGATGACCCTCGACGCGGGCGCGCCAGTGTCGTCCGCTTGGAATCGCTTCGTCGATGTTTCCATGCCGTGATAGGGCGACTTCGAGAGGAAGAAGTGCGTCCAACCCACCGGATGCTCTCGCCGCCAACTGCCTCACTCCCGGAATTGCCGTGCCGTCAACGACGTAGTCGGCGCGAAGATCATCGAACCCGAATTGACCGAGACCCAGGTTCCGTTCGCGCCTGCAAACCCTGAACGTCAAGCGTGTGAGTGGATGTCCGACTTAGGTCTAGCGTGCTGGAGAATGTTAGGTTTCTAAGCGAAAGCTGATTTGAGAAAGTCGACAAAGCGACGGCGAGGGACCGATCGACGGTCGCTCCGTCGAGCGCAAGTTCCTCGGCCCGGACGTTGGCGAACTCGATTGCTTGGCAAAGGTTCTCGTCGGTAGCTCGCCCGAGTCTCCATAAGTTCTTGGGGTCGTCAGTGCACTTCAAGCCGCCGCAACTGCAATCAGGGTGGTCATGGGGCTTAGCGGGCGTCGCAGCGGCGGGGAAGTGTGAGCCACTCAGATCGACTGCTGCGCCCGCCTTCAAGCCGTTGGCGTCAAGTTCATCTCTGAAGACCGAATCTGTGAGGTTCACAGTCGAATCGATTTGAGCGCCTGCAAGGGTCACCAGACCTTGGAACGAGGAGCGGGGCAGGTCAACGGCTGACGCGTGTAGATCCCGTGCGTTCAAGGGACCGCGAAACTCGCAACCGTCCCCAGTAATCCAGTTGATCTTGGCGCGCTGAATCGAGACGGCCGAGCCGAAGATAGAGTTGTCCAGCTGTAGAACAGCCACGCTTGAATCAGTGAGGTCTATCAGTCCACGAGTACGGGGATCCCAGGTGCTTCGTCCCTCGTCTTCTTGTAGGACAGAGCTGCTGAATCGCAGTACACCCCTAAACGTGCAGTTGCGGCATTCAAACTCTGGACAGCCGAGCCGCGTGCATACAAACTTCACCCTGATCTCGTGCTCGAAATCCCTTTCTGAAAGGCGGACCGAGTGATCAATGGTGAGGCACTGCGAACCGTCACCGTTGTCCATAGGCACCGGGCCCTTGAAAGGCGACTGGCCTGCTACCACACACTTGCCAGCAGAGTCAGCCGCCCGGCTAAGGATCGGGATTAGTGGCACCGAACCACCGAACGTGACCAAGAACGCGCTAAGGAGGCTTAACATTCGCGGATTATAGCGTCACCTGTCTCGAACGAGCGTCCCTTCCGAGCCTCGGACTCAGTGGCCGGGGTTGGCGTGCCATCGGAGTCGTGCCGTCATCGCGGATGCCCGCCGAGACGAACCGGCGACGAGGCGGGGACGCCGAAACCAATTCGGCCGCGCCTGCGACCTGCCAACGTTCGAGCTGCTAGACTCATGAGGCAAGGAGAACACAATGAAGGTGCTCGTCGTAGGTTCGGTGCCTGGTGGCGCATCCGAAAACAATCGCGGCGCGTTCGAAGCCGCCTGTAGGTCAATCGGAACTGCGTTGAGCAGTCCAGGCATGGAAGTAGTTGTCGGCTCAGACGGGAAGAACACGGCGGATCGGTACATCGTCGAGGGCGCCGCAGCCACGCCGCACAAGCCAACAGTGTGGGTGGTGCGACCGGATAGCCCAGGGTCGGGACGTCCTGCGTTGCCTCCTGTTTCCCTTAGAATCAGTGAGCCCGGTCGATCTTTTCCGACCGTTACATGGTGACGGCGCCAGCCCCTCAGACCCTCGTCATTGTGCCAGGACATGGCGTGTGTCGCGCAGGCTTCACAACGCCAGCTCTGTCGGTGCTCGACGAGAGCTGGATCGGAACCTTCCCCGGCGAGGCCCGCAACTACGTCGAGCACATCCGCGCTGGTGTCGAGTTTGCTGCCGCGGGTGACGGTCTGTTGGTCTTCAGCGGCGGCCAGACGCGCGAGCAAGCCGGCCGTAGATCAGAGGCACAGAGTTACCTGGAGATCGCCAGCGACGCGCACTGGTGGGGCTACGATCGCGTTGCACATTCCGTACAGGCTGAAGAGTATGCTCGAGATTCACTAGAGAACCTCGTATTCTCCGTCGCGGTCTTCTTACGGTCCGTTGGACTGCCACCGCGCAACATCGCAGTGACCGGCTGGGCGTTCAAGGAGCAAAGATTCAACCTCCACCGCAAAGCGATCCGTTGGCCTGCGGACCGGTTCAGGTACATCTCCGTCAATGATCCGCCTCCTGCTGCACGTCAGCGCGCTCTCTCCGGCGAGTTGCGGAAGTTGCGCGCAGCGGAAAGTGATCCCCTTCTGCGCGGAGAAGACTGGACTACACAGCGGGCAGCGAGGGATCCGTTCCTCAGAGCACATCCATACCGCGGACTCGATTCGCGTCTGGACATCATCCTGGGCCTTGCCAACGAAGGGAAGATAGGCGATGTGCAATGGTAGAAGCTCAGAAGACCCCTTGGAACCGGACGCCGCAGAGAAGCTCGCCGCGTTGGTGCCGAGCGCGTACTACGATCTCATCGCCCGCGTTGTGCCTGGACTCGTGACGCTAGCCGCGATGAGCGCGGCCGAGCCGGGTTACGCATCGCGCATGATCAATGCCTCTGGCCTGTCCGGCGCCGCGTTGGTCGTTGCAGTTGGGATTGCATCCTACGCAGTCGGCTTGCTGCTCACTCCTTTCGGCAGCCTTCTCTGTGAGGTGCCAGTCCTGGCGATCGCGAAGATGCTTCCTCCGCTCGCCCGCGCGTCGAGCAAGCAACTATGGGCAGACATCGCGATAATTGAGCGCGCTCGGCCAGCTGCGAGTATTACTCTTGCGAAGATGGCCGCTGAGGTAGCGCTCTGTCAAAACCTGATGGCCGGACTCATTCCCGTCTGGTGGGTGTGGCGGGATAGGTGGTCATCGGCCGAAGCGTGCGTCGCGATTTTCGTTTGCGCCGCGAATGTCATCTTCAGAACCTTTGTGCTCTTCCGCCGCGTCGGCGAACTTGGCGGAACTCCGCATCTGCGACACGAGCACGAGTAGACTTCGCTACGCGCCCCTCGACTGTCTGGGACTGGCTACGGACGCCAGAGAATGTCGCGCGGCTAGTAAGCGTCGACCGACCAGCACAGGGACCGCGGTCCAGCCTCGCTAGCACGGCGGACGCAAAGCAGCTCCCAGCGGCGTGTTGAACTGATCTGCCGAGAATCGGTAAGCGGCTGGCGTCAGGAGCGCCTGGATCCGGCCGACCTCCTGCCAACTCGGTGCGGGAGCGCATAGGCATTCGCAGAACTGGGGCCGAAGGCCTACCTGGACCTCGGCCCAGCCATCTGAAGGTCAGCCGTCGTTATGACGCCGGTCGCCGTTGGGGCGTCGGTGCACGCGATCCGCGCTTTGTGACGCTCGCGGAAGGAGGTTGCGAAGTGCAAGTTAATTTCGGGAGTCATCTAACGCGCTGGACTTTGGCATTGGTTCGAGCAACGTTGCTGGCCCCTGGCATCCGAACTAGCGCGAAGCCAGTATACGTACTTTCGGCTCCCGCGCCGACCATGAGATCCCGAGCCATATCTTGGTCAATCACGAAGCCGTCTTTGTCTTGAAATTCGATCGTCGCAGTGAACACAGCCGCCTGAGCCGATGTGTTCTTCAGCACCAGCTTCCAGGCGTAGCGCCACCAAGTGTCGTTTGTTTCGGTGACCTTAGAGTCGATCGAGACGATCTCGAACTGCGGCGCAGCAGGAGGGACACTTGCAGTTGGCGGCTTGGCCGCAGGTCCCTGAGCCACGCCCCTTTGGCCTTCGGAATACTGCTCTGCAAATGCGACGAACTGCGGGAGGCCGAACTTGAGCGCCACGCGCTTCTGCTCAAGCATCGCCAGCGTCTGTTGAGAAGTTGCCACGGTAGCGAGGCTCATCGCGAGCACGAGTCCGCCGGAGTACTTGTCAGCTTCCGCCTGCTGGGCCTTGATCTGGCTCTTGGTGGCCTCAATCTCGGACTCCACAGCAGCGCGTTCGGCGGGCGCGTCCGGCGGCACGACGAACGGATGCCCATCGACCGAGTACTTGAGGGACACGTTCAAGTCCTGGGCTGCCTGCCGCTGCTTCAGCATGGCGATCGTCTGCGAGATGATCGCGACGCGCATCTCGGCGAGCACTTTGACCAAGCCGCTCACGTACTTGTCGTCGTCAGCTTTGGCGGCTGCCAAGTCGCTCTGGGAGGCAGCAATCTCTGCTTGAATCGACGCGGTGGCGGTCGACGCCGCTCCGGTTCTGGGGCCCGGACCTTGTGTTGACCTCGCCGCTTGCGGCGATGCCACCTGCGCTCGAATAAGGCCGGTCTCGGAGATCGGAGCCACCAGGACGAACACGAGCACCGGGACGACCGCTAGGACGGATCTCATCGCTGCAGCTCCTGTTTCGATCGTTGCACTGCGGTTGCCGAAGCCGGTCGTGAAAGCCTAGAGTTCAGTGCGCCTCATCTGGTCTCGGTTGCTCAGCGAAGCGCGAGGTGAGCTGTGTCCGCTGGACTCGGCTCAGCAACTCAGCCCGAGTGTAGAAGGATTCGGCACAGAGGTTCTCGGGTCGATCTGCCAGTGTCCGAGTGTTGTAGTCGACCGCGTTACCTACCCGAATGTATGGCCAGTCGGTAGGGCGCGAAATCGTCCCAGAGCTTCTGCACGAGCTTCGGCGGAAGGACCTTGGTCTGCGGGACCGTCGAATCCTTCTCGCTGAACACCTCGATCGTCACGGTTCCGCAGTACGGGCTTATGGCGTCCGGCGCGAAGGAGTAAAAACCCTCGTATGTAACGTCATTGACCTTGACGGCAGCGTTGTTCGCGGATGCCCTATGTTCGACCTTGCCGGGCTCAATCGGCACCGCCACGCTGCCGCCGCAGTGCAAGGTCATCCGGCTGAAGTCCGTCTTGAAATGCAGCTGGGCTGGCCCACCGTACAAGCCGCGTGACTGGGCTAGCCCACGGTTCAGCCCGGACCAGAAGCCCTCAGTGAGCTTCGGACGCGCATCGATAATCAGTACCGCTTGGAATTCGCCGAGGTATTCGGCCCAGTTCTGATACTCGGCAAACGGGTCCACTGTGCTCGAGGCCGCGCCAGCCTTCTTGTCTCGCTTCGTCTTCTCCGCAAGGGCCGATTGTTCGAGCGCATACTTCGAGCCGTACGTCAGGATCGGCGTGATGAACGTGACATCAAAATCTCCAATGCTCATCGAGTAATCGTCGGGCTTCACCGGGGCCGATTGAAGGGTGTCTTTGAGGCCTTCGAGCGGGAATGCGACGGACGGTTCCACTGGCAGCGTAATCGCCTCCGAGGGGGGCTCAACGCCGCCGCCCTCCGCCTCAGTCACGACGCTCCTGGCCTCATCAATCCGTACGATGCCAGAAATCCCAGGACCGCCCTGCGCGCTGAAATCGCCGAACGTCGTGATCCCAATCACTCGACCATCTAGGGTAAAGAGTGGACCACCGGAATTGCCGTGGTTGATGTTGATGTCAGAAATGATAGCCTTTGGCTCCACCTTCCCAACGATTCCAGTGGTCATGACCTTCCGCTGGTGCAAGGGGCTTCCGATCGTAAAGACCTGCTGCCCTTCAAGAGCCGGCGGCGTGCCAGTCTCCGAGTAGCCTAACTGCACGGGAACCGTGTCAGTCACGTACTTCGGATTCACTCGGAGGATCGCCACGTCCTTTTCTGTGGACCGGGCAGCGACAACGGCCGGAACCTTCAGAGTGTCTGAGAACTGCACTGCGGCGTAATCTGACAGCCCGATCACGTGCTGATTGGTGGCGATGAATCCACGCGAGTCGATGACAAATCCTGAGCCATGGCCCGCCTCGCTCCACACGGTCACGACGCTGCCCTGCCATTGTTTAAAAAGCGAAGGAAGATCAGTCGCGGGAGCAGTGGCGCCGTTGCCCGAGATCGTTGCGTTATCGATGCTGAGCTCGATACTTTTGGTTTCGCCCGCTTTGAGGATGATGGATTGGCGCCACCGATATGACTTGCCCTGGAAGTCGACCGCCCGGTCAGATTGCAACGTGTAGGCCCCCGCGGGAACAACTGCCTCAGCCTTGCCGTCAAAACCAGTCACGAGTCGAACCGGCTCGCGTACGACCGCGTCCGCGGTCAGCGTCAGGACGTGGCGCGGCGCCGGTTTGACGTTGAGCTGGTCGTCGACCAGGAGCACGGAGACTCGAATCGTCGCAACCGGCAGTGAAGAGCCCTGCGGCGGCGCAACTGCGGCTGCGGCACCAGCAAACATTAGACTCAGCCAGGCGATCCATTGGGCAATGGTGCGGTCGATCAACATAGTGACCTCTACGTAACATCCTCGAAACCGACCTAATTGTTGGTGCGACCAAGTATCTTAGTTCATTGGCTACTAGTCGCGCTGCGAGCAGGCAGCTACAGATTCGTAATCGTGAACCTCAATAGACCGGACGCGGCCGAGTCATGCGACCTCGTGCCACTGAGGCGTTGGCTCGCGGCCGGAGGCCCATGGAATCGGTACAAACGGCGGCACGGTCCTCGGCCTGGGAGACCGAGGATCGGGTCAGGTCCATGGCACGAGCTCTATGAATTACTCGGCTGGAGGCTGAGGCGCTATATCACGGAAGGGGACAATCAATTCGGTGGCTGTCGGGCACGGCAAGAAGGACGCCGATCCCGGCACGTCCTGCCGAGCGTTAACGCTCAGCCGGCTGGCGGCGGACGGATTCCCCCCGGTCACCGGATGGCGTTGATCGCGGCCTGGAGCCGGCGCAGTTGGTCATCGATCTGGCTGTCGAGCGCCGCGGTCCGTCGGTCGGCGTCTAGCCCATCGATCTGCCGCTGGAACAGAGCCACTTGGCCGTCAACATCGAGCGCGCGGATCCGGCGCTCCACCTCGGCCGTCTTCGCGCCGAGATCGAACCCGGCGATCCGGGCCTCGACAGCCGCTACCTTGGTGCTGGCATCGTAGTCATCTCGCTGGCGCTGGATCCGCGCGACGCGGGCCGCTGCATCATAGTCGTCAATCTCCTGCTCGATCCGTTTGATCGCCGCCTCGTGATCCGCGATGCGGCTGGCGATGCGCGCGCGCTCGGTGCTGTCGGCGGTATACCCGCTGGCGTTCAGACTCGAAATCGCTCCCTGCTCCGACGAAATCTCGCCGCGAAGCGAGCTGACGTGCCCCTGAACCGACGAAATCTCACCGTTCAGGCTGCTCTCGTGACCCCGAATCGATGAGATCTCGCCTTCCATCGAGCTGACTTCGCCGTTGAGCGACGAGATCTGTCCGAGCAGGCTGCTCTCCTCGCCGCGAACAGAGGAGATTCGCCCGCGCAGGCTGCTGACCTGCCCTTGCAGCATCGACCGGTCCCAGACCGAGTCGAGCAGTGCCAGCATGCGATCTCGCCACTCGCGCCCGGCGGCGTCTAACACCCGCTCGCGGCCGTTGACCTGCCAACTCGTCCGAGCGGCGTCGCGAGTGAGTTCCAGCCGATCACCGGCGCCGCCCCGCTCAGACTCGAGCACTACGCGCCCGGCTGTGCTGAGGAGTTGGCTCGGCTTGGCGTTATCCTGGTCGACGTTCTCGGCCAGCATGCAGATCCGGACATCCCCGAACTGCTGCAGGATGACGTGCTCGCGGCCGCGTCGGCCGATCTCGTTCGTGATGATCGAGTCGCCGGAGATCGAGATCGTGCCCGTAAAAGAGCCGCTGTCCCGCGCCGACGCCTGACAGGCCGAGTCGGAGAAGGCGAACGTCGTCTGCGCGGCTGGCAAGGGAACGCCGGGTTGGGTCGTCGGGGTTGAGAATGTCCATCGGGCGTCCTTCAGGGGCGTCGCAGGCGCAGCTTGGACGGTCGGACGCACGGCGGCCAGGGCGCACGCCAAGACAAGGAGACCGGCGGTCGGCCACACTCTGCGCCAACCAGCCGCGGGACGCGCATCCGTCAAGATCGCCATCAGTCGACCCTCCAGATCAGTGCGGTGAACCATCGACAACACAGGTGACATCCTCGGAGCGCGCCCGGTCCCCGCCAGCTCCAACAGCACGCGGGCATAAGACGACGGTCGCGTTCCGCAGGCGACGACACCCTCGTCACAAGCTTGCTCGCGGGCGGCGGCGGCACGTCGGGCGGCGATCCACGCGAGCGGGTGAAACCAGTACACCGCCACTACCAGGCGAGACAGCGCCAACCGCAAGGGATCGCGCCGCGCGAGGTGCAGGAGCTCGTGCGTGAGCACGACATCACGGCATTCCGGATTCCAGCGACAGGCGGTGATGGGCAGCACGATCGCCGGTCGCCACCACCCTCCTGCCATTGGGCTACCGGGGTAATTCCCCAGCAACAAGTCCGGTCGGCGCCGGAGGCCCACGTGCCGTGCGATCCGCGCCGTCGCGTCATGCCACGCGACATCAGAGATGACTTCGGCGTGACGTCGGAGCGTCCGCACCCGGATCAGCGAGACCGCGAGCAGCACCAGACCTGTCAGCGTGCCAGCAAGCCAGGTTGCGGCCAGAACCTGCTCGAGCGAAGGACCGATCGGCGACGGGCGCGGTCTGTCACCGGTATCGGCGCGGGTCGGCCGAGATCCGGCGGAAGGACTTGTGAGGGTCGGACCACCAGCGGCGCTCAGAGGCACGCGATCCGACGCGGGCGACCGGAGAGCGACGGACTCGGCCGGGGCGGGCGAGAACGCCCACGGCAAGGCCAGGGGAACAGCCGGCAGGATGGCGCCCAGGCCCGGCAAGAAGAGGACTGCAACAAAGAGCGCGGTCCAGAACCGATGGCGCGTCGTGGCGGGCGCGCGGCTGAGGAGACTAGCCCCGGCGTGCGCCGCGGTCAGCAGCACAGTCGCCTTGGCCACCAGGAGGCCCAGGGCACCCACGTCAGCGCCCTTCCCTCGCGGCGCGATCGATGAGCCGTTTGAGCCGGCGCCGTTCTTCGTCGCCGAGCGCCTGTCCGCGGAGATCGAGCAGCGCCGCCATGGCGCTTTCCGTCGATCCGCCAAAGAAGGTCCGCAGCAGGTGCTGCAGTTCCGATCGCCGCGCGGTCTCGGGCGCCACGGTCGGCCAATAGGTGTAGCGCGGGCCATCTTGCTCGATACGCAGGTGGCCCTTCGACACCAGAATGCGCAACGTGGCCCGCACTGCCGCGTCGGTCGGCGCCTCGCGCATCGCCGCGCGGACGTCGGCGGCCGTGGCCGCGCCGCGCGCGTAGACGATCTCGAGCATCTCCCGTTCCCGGCGACTGAGCATGGACGTGCGACGCATCGAACCCTGGAGGCGCAGTGTAGCGAGTAGATGTTGAAAAAGCAACACTATGTTGAATACGCAACACTGACCGCCCTGATCCGGACACTCGGGCCGAACCCGGATCGGCGATCTGTCCCGAGCTCGCGTCGTCTTGCCGGGCCTCGGCTTTCTGGGTAGAATGCCTACCAACCATCAGGGTAGAATGTCGACCATCATGCCGCCTGTGCCATCCCCGCGAATCCCCGTGTTGCAGGGAACGCTGGACATGTTGATCCTGCGTACCTTGTTGTTCGGGCCTGCACACGGCCACGAGATCGCCAAACACATTCAGCGGACGTCGGAGGACTTGCTGCAAGTCGAGCACGGATCCTTGTATCCCGCGCTCCACCGGTTGGAGCGCAGGGGGTGGATCCGAGCGAAATGGGAGCCGGCCAGGAAGGACCTCAAGCGGGAGTTCAAGTACTACCGGCTGACGCCTGCAGGGCGGAAGCAGCTCATGTCGGAGGAGTCGGACTGGCGGAAGTTGACGAGCGCGATCGCTCGAATCATGTGGCCCGCGAAGGAAGGTTAGACAGCAAGGACAGACGGGAAGGAGAGCGACCGATGCGCTGGCGGCGCCGCCGACAAGAGGACGACCTCGAACGCGAACTCCGCTCAGACTTGGAGTTAGAGGCGGCCGAGCAGCGAGCCAAGGGCCTCTCCGATGAGGAGGCTCGACTCGCCGCCCGGCGTGCCTTCGGTAACCCAACCCTCGTGAAAGAAGACCTCCGCGAGGTGTGGGGATGGGCTTCATGGGAGCGCTTCCAACAGGACCTCCGTTATGCCCTTCGGGTCTTGCGGAAGAGTCACGGGTTCGCGCTCGCGGCCGTAGTGACGTTGGCGCTTGGGATCGGGGCCAACGCCACTATGTTCAGCCTGGTCGATGCCGTGTTGTTGCGGCCTTTGCCGTACCCCGAGGCCAGCCGGCTCGTCCACGCTCAGTGGCTCTTCGCAAACGGCGGTGTGCCGTCGGTGACGGGCGCAGAGTTCGAATTCTGGAATACTCGCAACCGCGTGTTCGACAGTGCCGCCGCGGTGGGCCTGTTTGCCTCGGGGATGAACCTGGCGACAGGAAGCGAGCCCGAACATCTCAAGGTGCTCCGTGTCTCGCGCGATTTCTTCCGCACCCTTGGCGTGCCGCCGTCTCTCGGGCGCTCCTTCACGGAGGACGAGGACCGGCCCGGCGGACCACGAGCGGTCATGCTGGCCTACCGTCTCTGGCAAGACCAATTTGGCGGAGATCCAGCGATCGTCGGCCGGACGGTCTCGATCGATAGCGAACCGTACGTCGTCGCGGGGGTCATGCCCAAGACCTTCCAGTTTGTGTTGCCACCGTGGGCTGCTGCCGGGAGCGTCGAGGCGTGGGTGCCTCTTCAGTTGCTCTTTGACCCTCACAACCAGGGTCACAATTTCACGATGGTCGCGCGGCTCAAAGCTGGCGTGACACCTGAACAAGCGCAAGGGGATATGCGCCGGCTTCTCGCGGACCTTCGGCAGAGCCTGCCGGGGCACGTCGGTCCGCGCGAGGGCGGTATGGTCCTGGTTCCCTACCAGACTTGGGTCACGGGTGATGTGCGCGCGCCCCTGTTGATCCTCTTTGCCACGGTGGCGCTTGTGCTCCTCATCGCGGCCGTGAATGTCGCAAACCTGTTCCTCGCCCGGGCGGTGACCAGGCAGCCAGAAATCGCGGTCCGCCTCGCGCTTGGGGCGAGTGGCGGGCGAATCGTACGGCAGATGTTGACGGAACACCTGCTGCTCGCGGGTGTTGGTGGAGGCCTCGCGCTCCAGGCCGCGCCGTGGACCGCTCACGCACTGGCCGCGGTCGTGCCCTCCAGTGTGCCGCTCACGGCCCAGCCGGAGATTGACGTTCGGGTGCTGGCCTTCACGTTTCTCCTGGCCACTGGAGCCGGAATCGCGGCCGGCCTCGTACCCGCCGTGGGCGCCTCGCGCCTCAATTTCAACGATGCCATCAAGCGGCGCGATCGTACGGAGTCTGGATCGTCGGTCCACAGGCGACTGAGATCGCTAATGGTCACAGGAGAGGTCGCACTCTCTGTGCTGCTCCTCTCCGGTGGGATGCTGCTCATCCTCAGCCTCATGTCCCTCGAGCGCGTGAATCCTGGATTTAACGCACGGGACGTGTGGACGTTCCATCTGTCGCTGCCCCGCCAGCGATTCACAACCGCGAGGCAGACCTGGGGACTCGAGCAGGCCCTGCTCGCGCGACTCGCCGCCCTTCCCGGTGTCGATTCAGCCGCCGCGGTCTCCGCCCTGCCTCTCGAACCGGGTCTGAATGGAGACACGCGCGTGACGAGCGGCGGGCATGAGACGCATGTGTATGTGGAAAAACGAAGCGCGACGTCGGATTACTTCAGGGTGATGCAGATCCCGGTGTTGAGAGGTCGGGGATTCGAGCCCACGGATACAGCCGAGGCTGCCCCAATCGTCGTGGTGAACAAGACATTCGCCCGGTTGTGCTGCAGCGGCCGCGAAGCGCTCGGCAGCCACGTGATGCTCAGGGAGGGGCCAAACGGCGAACTCCCGCGCGAGATCGTCGGCATCGTTGACGACACACGGGAGGAGGCGATTGCCGACGCTGCTCCCGCGATGGTCTTCGTGCCCGCGGCCCAGCTCGATGACGTGCTCGCCCAGCAAATGTTTGGTAACTCCGCGTGGGTCGTGCGGTCGCCAACGCCGCTGAGGTTGAGCGAGGTCAAACGAGTGGTGGCCGACGTGGATCCTGCGGAAGCCGTCGCCAACTTCTCGCCCATGGCGGCGCTCGTTGCCGAGTCAGTGGCCCCGAATCAATTTGTGGCCGTCCTGATGACTGTGTTCGCGGGGCTGGCCCTCGTGCTGGCCGCGGTCGGGCTCTACGGTGTGCTCGCGTATTCGGTGGCTGGCCGCACGCGCGAAATCGGTCTGCGGATGGCTCTCGGCGCCAGGCGCCTCGACGTGCTCCGGATGGTGTTCGCCGAGAGCCTGAGGACGGCCCTCGTCGGTGTCGCCATCGGGTTGGCTGGCGCCTTCGGGCTGACGCGGTTCCTGTCTGCGCTGCTGTTTGGGGTCAGCCCGCATGACCCCCTGACGTTCGTGTCAATTGCCGGCGTGCTGACGGTCGTCGCGCTCGCTGCCGGTGTGATTCCTGCACGGCGGGCGATGGCCGTCGAGCCGATGATCGCGTTGCGGTCTGAGTAGGGCCAAGCACGAGCGAACTGCCATAAGGCTGTGACACCGGAACTCAGCAGCGCCGCGCGGATTCGGGTGATCGAGGTAGACGCTACCGTCCGCTCAACACTTCGACGGGATTGACGTTCATCGCGCGACGCGCCGGCACTACGAGCGCGGCCAATGTCACAACCAGGAGCACGCATGCGGCGACTCCGAGTGACGCCGGATCGAGGACATCGACTTCGTAGAGCAGGGTACCCAAGAGTCGTCCGACAGTAGCGACGCCGACCAGGCCGATCCCGAGTCCTGCCAGCGACAACCCGAGTCCCCGCCGGACGACGGACCCCAGCACTTCCCGCCTCGCGGCGCCAAGCGCCATGCGCACGCCGATTTCGAAGCGACGCTGGGCCACACCGTAGGCAATGACGCCGTAGATACCGACGCCTGCCAGCAGGCCCGCCAACACAGCGAAGCCCGCGACGAGCGCGCTCGTAAACCTCTGCTGGGCAATGGTGGATCCGACCACATCCTCCAATGTGCGAACGTCGGAGACGGGGACATTCGGATCGAGGTCACGAACCACGCGCCTGATGGCGGGCGCCAAGGGCGCCTCGCCGTCGTAGCTGACCGCCAACGTCATGTCGAGTGAAATAAAATACGAGCCGAGACCGGCCTGCGCGTGCGGAAAGTACATGACCGGCGGCGCGGCCTCCATAATGCCGTCCACACGTGAATCTGGAACAACGCCGACGATCGTGACCCACTGGGCGTTGGGCGCGAACATTCGAAACCGGCGGCCGAGCGGATCATCGCTCTTCCAGAGGAGGCGGCCGAAGCCTTCGTTCACGATCGCCACGAGCTGGGCGCCGGGCCCGTCCGCCCACGTGAAATCGCGGCCTCGCAGAATCGGGGTCGACAAAGTCTGGAAGAAACCCGGCGTCACCTGCTGCGGCGCTGCCGTTGGCGCGTCGGCGTTCGATCGGGGCGGTCGGCCGTCTGCTTCTATGGACCACATGCCGCCACCGTCCGCGATCGGCGTCCACGCCATCGCGGACGCGCGCCGTGCACCCGGCATCTCCTGCAGACGAGCGACCATCGCCTGAATCGTCGCCACAGCCTTGGTGTCGTCGTAGGCCGGGCGAGGCAGTGAGACGCGCGCTGTCATGACGTGTTGTGGCGAGAATCCAAGGTCAGTCCGCTGAAGGTTGATGAGACTTCGCGCGAGTAGGGTCGCTCCGCCGAGCATAACCGCAGCGAGGGCGACTTCGGCGACCACCAGCGCCGAGTGCATGCGGGGCATCGACTTCCCTCCTGCTGGGCTCGGCGACCGACCTGTGGACCGGAGCGCCGCCGAGTCGGTCTCGCGAAACACGCGCACGAGCGGCACGAGGCCGCTCGCCAAAGCGGACGCGATCGAGACCGCCAGCGCGAAGGCGAGGACCGGGAGGTCGACATGTGCCTCCCCGACTCGGGGGATTGACGCCGGCGCCAGAGCGACTAGTACTCGATACACGGGCACGGCGAGCACCGCGCCCAGAGCGCCGCCACCGCCAGCCAGCAATAGGCTCTCTGACATCGACCTCATCGCCAGCCTCGAACGCGATGCGCCCATCGCGATGGAGATCGCGAGATCCTTGCGGCGCGACTCACCGTAGATCAGGAGCAGGCTTGCCACGTTCGCGCACCCAATGAGGAGGACGAACGCGACCGCACCAAGCATCGCCAGAAGATAGGGGCGCGTGGCGCCAAGAATTCGATCGCCGATTGTGACGACATCGGCGACGAGTGGACGAGACGGATCATAGAGACCAGGGTATTGACGCTGCCACGCGCCCCTCTGCGCATCCACTTCGGCTTGCGCGTTCGCGACTGTTGCGCTTCCAGCGAGTCGGCCGATCACGCGATAGTTATGATTGCGCCGTTCGCCAGGATTGGCCGGGTCCAACGCGAGCGGGATCCACACGTCGACGCCAGGGGCGGGATAGCCGAAGGCGGCCGGCATCACGCCAATCACTATCCGGGGTGCCCCATTCAGCAACAGCGTCTTTCCAGCCGCATCTTCCGGGCTGCCAAAAGCGCGAACGGAGAGCTCACGACCCACAACGACGACGTCGGCAGCGCCCGGGCGATCTTCGGCGGTAGTAAACGGACGGCCGACGACCAGGGACGGCCGGAGCACCTCGAAGAAGCCCGCGGTCACCCGCGCGACGCGCACACGTTCGGCGTCGGATCGGCCGCCGGTCACGTTACCGTTCGCCATCGCGAACGCGCCGATCGGGGATAGCGTCTTGCTCTCCCGCCTGAGGTCGAAGAGCTCGGGGCCTGACAACGTCGTGGCGTTGTCGCGGTTCGCCAGCTGAACGATGCGGGCGGCGTCTTCGAATGGCAACGGCCTCAGCAGCACCGCTTCGACGACGGTAAAGATGGCGACGTTCGCGCCGATGCCGAGCGCGAGGCTCAAGATCGAGATGATCGCCAGTGCCGGGCGAGCCCGCAATGCCCGCGCTCCATATCGGAAGTCCTGCCACACCATCTGCCTCCTCCATCCATCGGCGCGGAGCCAGCACGCGTGTGGCACCCCGCCGATCGCGCGACGCAACTGCTCGGACGGTGGCCGACCGCTTTGCCGACCCCATGCGAGTTCCACATCCCATTCGCGACGCCATTCCCGGCGCATGTCCGACGGGACAAGCCAGGCGACTGAGTTGATGATCCGGCTGGCGAGATCGGGGGAACTCATGACCTCGCGCGCCCGGCACGTCCGAGGGTCGGAACCAGCGCCCGATACTGCGCGCTGGCCAATTCCAGTGCCGCCGTTCCGCGGTGCGTCACGCGATAGTACCGGCGCGCCGGCCGTCCCTCCGCATGGGCGCCCGCCTCGTCCTCCCATGTCGAACGGAGAAGGCCGTCACGCTCGAGCCGGCTCAAGATCGGATAGACGGTGCCGCTGGCGAGACCGGTGGCGTCGAGGATGTCGAAGCCATACCGGACGCCATTCGCAATCGACTGAAGAACGCTGACCGTGGTGATGCTCAGCCGTCTCATGAGGGCCTCAGTCGCAACTCTACATAGCATTTGACGAGACGCCCAGGGATTCGGTTGGTCGCACCACCCTTCAGGCGCTGTTCGGGAGGTCGAAGCAGGTCATGGACGTGCCGAGGTCGGCGGCCGATGACCATGCCGCTGGGTCCGGAGACACGCCGCGGGTGGCTGGCACGCACGAACCTGCATGGAGAGATTCTGATTCAGCGCAAGACCATCAGCGATCCAGCTTCACCCGGTGGTTCTTGGCGTCCACCGTCAAGACGAACTGGCCCAGAATCCGAGATCCAATCGTGCCGACCGGCGGAGCCGCGCTGGGACGCAGATCGCTGAACTCGATTTCCGTCACGTCTAGCGAGTACTCGCCGAGCGTCACGGCACCGCTGACCGACGCACGGAACACGGGAAACTCTCCGGCATTCGTCCTGGCGCTGCGGACTTGCGTGGGGGTGTCGGACAAGGGCAAGTCGTGCTCATACCGAAGGGGGAGCGTGAGGCCCCCGGGGGCGCCGGAGTCGACATGCAGTCGATATTCATGGCCCGCGATCCGGACTGGCACCCTCGGCAAGGTGTCCTCAGCCAGGTACTGGAACACGCGACGGTCGTCCGGTGTCGGCAACGCGCCCTTTCGAATCGTCACGCGTCGGGCGGGATAGTTCAGCGTGACGAGGCAGCCAGGAAAACCGGAGGCGCTCAGGACACCCTGCGGCGGTCGATCGCCTGCCAGCCCAGCCAGAAAGAGGATCTGGGCGGCGGTGACTCCGGTAAGGGTCGCGTCACCGATGCGCACCTCGTCCATCCGGACGAGCGAGATGCCTCCAAGCCCTGGGGTGGCCGGCAGTGCCGCCTCGCGGATCACATCGGGAAACAAAACGTTGGCAGACGCGCCGGTATCGAGCAAGAACAGATAGGGGCCCTTGCCATTCACCTTCGCTTCAACAGCTGGTCGGCCACCGACGTCCAGCATGGGGACCGTGGTCCCACCGTCTGGCACCGTGATCCCGTCAGGCGGCGGCAGGCCCTGTCCGTGTTTCCAAGCCAAGAGGGACACTACCGCCGTCAGGACCAAGCCCACCAACAGCCATCGGACGGGAACTCTCAGTTTCGTCTGCATCTCAAGATACTACGATATATTACGATTAGTAGTATCAAGGAGTTGCATGACCCACCGCGCCATCAATGAACTCGAGGGTTGCGTGCTCGGCATCGTCGCGCTCGAACAGGCGGTGACGGCGTATGCGGTCGCCAGAGTGTTCTCAACCTCGCCGAGCCCGCAGTGGAGCGGAAGCGCCGGTGCGATCTATCCGCTGGTGAGCCGGCTTCATCGAACCGGCCTGATTCGCACGGTGGTTCACCGCACCGGTCGGCGCCCGTCGAGGCTGCTGTCCTTGACCCCGTCGGGGCTGAGAGCGCTGCGGGCGTGGTTCGGAGGGCCTGTTCCAGATCGCATCGGTGGGGTTCCACCAGATCCTTTGCGCACCCGCATTGGCTTCCTGGGCCTCCTGGCTCCGAGACAGCAGCGGGCATTTGTGCGGAGTGCGCGGCGAAGTGCCGAGCGGCACCTCTCGGCGGTCAGACAAGACTGCGAGCGATGGCGGACCGTTGGAGGGCCACGCTATTTCGTCGCCAAGGGCGCGTTGATGATGATGGAAGCGCGGTGCAAGTGGATCCGCGACGTGGATCGCTCCGTCAGGGCGATGACCAGGACAGAGACGCGGTAGACCGCTGGTCCCTTAGTCTTTGCCGGGCGAGGAGGCCAAGATTCGACGGGGAGCCCGATTATCGAATCGTGGTGCGATTTCGGACAGGGTTCCGAGCACGTTGCGACGGTAGCCGCCTAATGCTTACAATGTAATCAAATGGCGACCTCACCCCTCGGAGAGTTCGAAGTCGTCGTGCTGATGGCTGTCGCGCATCTGAAGGGTGCGGGCTACGGGTCCACGATCCGCGAGGAGATTGCGACGCGGACCCGCCGACGGGCCTCCCGCGGGGCGTTGTACATCACGCTCGATCGCCTCGAGGACAAAGGTCTGCTCGACTCCGCGCTGGGCGATCCCCTTCCCCAACGCGGCGGGCGGCCGCGGCGCGCGTACCGGCTCACGACCGAGGGCAAGAAGGCGCTGCGCCACTCGGTGGCGACGTTCGTCAAGATGCACGCCGGCCTCGAGC
>Ga0070732_10000515_pt1 | contig 24155 bp, 22 predicted proteins | sample Coa_R1_5_FD_66449 | JGI IMG/M metagenome (GOLD analysis project Ga0070732, IMG submission 66449) | Surface soil microbial communities from Centralia Pennsylvania, which are recovering from an underground coalmine fire - Coalmine... | ecosystem: Environmental > Terrestrial > Soil > Unclassified ... | reverse complement strand
GATTTCAATCCTTGCGAAATCCGGCTGACCGGTCACCGGACAAAGACAGGTAAAGTCGTCGGTCTCGAAGTGAATGTGATAATTGCGGCGGGCCGGGTTTGGAAACGTTTCCAGGCGGGCATCGGACGGAGTCGACGGCAATTTCGTTTCGCTTCGGCCCAACAGGCTTAAATTTGCGCCTTTAGAGCTTGGCCGCTTCATGGCTTGAACGTTCAACGTGTAACGGTGAACTTTCAAATCCAATGACTGAACCGAACAGCAAAGGTGGCAGGAACGAAGACCGCATCGGGGTCATCGACATGATTGCGCACGACGCCAAGAGTGACGAAGCGGTGCTGGTGATGAACGAGCTGGAAAAATGGGACGGTTCCGATAAGCAGTTGTTTCAATTGCAGGAGCGTTTCAACGTTTACGTTTCCTTCCTGCTCGACGGCGAATTCGTCGAGTCGCATCCGGAGCTCGCCCGAAAACGCGCCCGGATTGAAGTTCGATGCGCCCACATGCCGGACAGGCGGGCGATTGATTTACTCGGCCAGATTCGCGATCAGCTTGCGCATCAGGATATCGATCTGCAGGTAGTGGTGGGTAGCGGCGGCTCACCGAGCCGCCATGGCGATTGAGGTCAATCGCCGCTACCTAATATTTCAGAAACGAAATGATTTCGGTCGGCTTAAGCTTCTCCCGGCCGTTCAGGAATTCGAGCTCGATCAGAAAAATCGCTGCCACAAGATCGCCGCCGACTTTTTTGATTAAGGCTGCGGCCGACGCCGACGTTCCGCCGGTGGCGAGCAGGTCGTCAATGAGGACCACTTGCTCACCGCGAACAATGGCGTCGATATGGAGTTCCATTTCTGCTTCGCCATATTCGAGAGAGTATTTCGCGCTTTCGGTCTTGTAGGGAAGGCGTCCTTTTTTTCGCAACGGAACGAAACCGATTCCGAGTGCATAAGCGACAGCCGAACCAAACAAAAAGCCGCGCGCATCGATGCCGACAATTTTATCGATCTGTTTGCCCCGGCACTGCTCGAGAAAAAGACCGATCGACGCCCGGAACAAATCGCCGTCCTTCAGAATCGGCGTGATGTCTTTGAATGTTATGCCTTTTTTCGGAAAATCGGGCACATCCCGGATGCCGTCGCGAAGCTTTTTGACGACGTCAGCACTCACAAACCCGATGCTAGCGGCAGCGAATGAGAGGTCAATCAGGCATCACGCGGGTATTGCCAAGAATGGGCCTCCCTCTAAGATAGAACACTCCCGTGGACCGATATCTTCTCTTTGTTTCAACGGCTTGTTTTCTGGTGGCGATTGGGCACACCGTTCTGGAATTGCGTGGCAAAGTTTTTCGCCCGATGCGGTTCAACTTCGCGGCGGTGGGGCTGGGATTCATTTTCCAGACTGCATTCTTGTATGTGCGCGGCCATGCAGTTGGCCGTTGCCCGATCACAAACCTGTTCGAGGTCATCATTTTCGTCGCCTGGTCGGTTGCGCTCTTTTATATGGTGGTTGGCCCGACCTACCGGCTTTCCTTAATGGGCGCATTCACTGCGCCACTGGTGGTGGTTCTTCAGTTGGTGGCGTTGCTCGCCCCAATCGATCATCCACACCCGGTGAAAGTGCACGCGAACTCGTGGCTGGAATTTCACGCCTCAATTTCACTGGTTGCCTACGGTGCGTTCGCTCTGGCGTGCATCGCCGGAGTCATGTACCTCGTCCAGGAGCGCCAACTTAAAACGCATCAAATTCATTCGATCTTTTATCATCTGCCGCCGCTGACGGTCCTTTTCGCAGCGATTACCCGGTTGTTGTGGTGGGGATTCGCGCTTTACACGGTCGGTTTGTTCAGTGGTTTTTTTGTCGGCGAACCCTTGCCTTGGATACAAATTATTTGTGCCGTTGCGGTGTGGGTTCTTTATGGGCTGATTCTGCAGGGCCGCTATTTGCATTGGTTTGCCCCCAAACGGGTGGCTGCGCTGTGCGTCGTCGGTTTTAGCGCGGCACTCACGCTTCTTTGGGGAATCACATTCACGGTCCAAACCCACACCCGATGAACCTTTTTTGCGTTGGTTTGAGCCATCACACCGCCGACGTCGAAACCCTGGAGCGTTTCGGCGGCAACGCCGAGGTCAGTTGTCTGTTACGCGATTCCGGTTGTGTCGAAGCGGTGCTCCTTGCCACTTGTAATCGCGTCGAAGTTTATGGCGCGTCCGAGTCGCGAGTGTCGACGCTCGACGTTGCGCGTTGCCTGGATCGAAAAATCGCGGGCGGCGTTTTGGCGGAAGCCGCGCCGTTTTATCGATATGAGGACACCCAATGTGTTCGGCATTTGTTCCGAGTCGCCTGCGGCGTTGATTCGATGGTGATCGGCGAAACCGAAATTCTTGGGCAAGCCAAGAGAGCATATGAAGCCGCCCGAGCGAACGGAGGAGCCGGGCGGTATCTCCACCGATTGTTTCAACGCGCCTTCCGGGTCGCAAAGCACGTTCGGACCCACACCGATATTACGCGTGGCGCGGTTTCGGTTGGATCAGTCGCGATTGATCTCGCTCAGAAAATCTTCGGCAACCTTGGTGCTTGCAAAGCTCTGGTGCTGGGCGCCGGCGAGACCAGCGAAAAAACGGCGCGGGCGCTGGTCTCGCGCGGCGTGACCGATGTTCGGATCAGCAATCGTTCAGCGGAACGGGCGGATAATCTCGCTCAGTCGATCACGGGTCAGGCAATCCGGTTTGAGAATTGGCTGGATCAATGTCGCGAGATCGACATCCTGGTGACGTCGACATCGTCCGAGGTCCCGCTGTTATCCCGAAGCCAACTGGAACCGATGTTGCGGGAGCGAATCGACCGGCCTCTGTTCATTATAGATATTGCGGTGCCGCGCAACGTCGATGCCAACGTCAATGCTCTCGATGGGGTTTATCTCTACGACATTGATTCGCTGCAGTCGATTGCCGAACAAGCGTTGGCGATGCGTCGCGAACAGGTAGCGGTCGCGGAGCAGATTATTGCCGAACACGTCGCCGAATTTGATGAATTGATTGCCCGTGGAATAAACCGTGTGCCAGTGACGCCGGAACATCCGCCGGTTGGAGAAAGTTCACTGCGTCCGTCCGAGCTGTGATTTGCGGGTAGGGACCGCCCCCGCTACAGCTAAAAGAAGATGAAGCGTTCGGGTCGTTCCAAAATTGTTGTCGGCACTCGAGGCAGTCAGCTTGCCGTCATTCAAACCGAGCAAGTCTTGCAAGCGCTCGAAGCGAAGTGGTCCGCTCTGGAATGTGAGACCAAAATAATTAAGACCCGCGGGGACGATCCAAAAACTGCAATTCCCGATGTTCGCGCAGGACGAAAGGGATTGTTTACCGGAGCAATCGAGCGCGAATTGTTGCGAGGCCGCATCGATCTGGCGGTTCACAGCGCAAAAGATTTGCCGAGCACATTGGCGTCAGGAACCGAGATCGGCGCCGTTCTTCCACGGATTGCCGCCGACGATGTGCTGATCGCAACGACACCTTGCGATTTAGAATCCCTTCCGCGCGACGGAATCGTCGCCACCGGGAGTGTTCGAAGGCAACATCAACTACGCTGGAAGCGAGCCGACCTGGAAATCGTGGACCTCCGCGGGAATGTTCCGACTCGATTGCGCAAACTCGCGACTGGACAATGGCACGCCATCATTCTGGCAAATGCCGGTTTGAAAAGACTCGGCCTCGACCCGCAAAGCGCCATGGTCCAGTTCGAGCAAAACGAGTTTTGGACGGCGTTTTTGCCGCGTGATGTTTTTGTCCCCGCCGGTGGGCAGGGGATTATTGCAGTCCAAATTAACTCGAAGAACGTTCAGCTGCGCGAAATGCTTCGGGAAATTAATGATTTCGACACCGGACTTTGTTTGGGCGCAGAACGCGAATTTTTGCGATTGCTGCACGCGGATTGTAATCAACCCGTTGGAGTGCTTGCCACCGTGGACGGCACTACCATGAAAATGCGCGGGCAAATATTTGACCTCGGGGCGACGGCGCCTCGCCACGGCGAAGTTGAGGGGCGCAGCGCAGAAGGGGAGTTTTTGGCGGCCGAACTACTCCAAAAAATTAATGGCTAAAACAGCGAGCGGAAAAGTTTATCTGGTCGGTGCCGGGCCCGGCGATCTCGGATTGGTGACGTTGCGGGCAAAGGAATGCATCGAATCGGCCGATGTCATTGTTTACGACCATTTGGCAAATCCTGAAATGCTCGGATGGGCGGGAGAGGGCGCCGAAATTATTTATGCCGGAAAAAAAGCGGCCGCGCACACGCTCGCTCAGGACGAGATCAACAAATTGATCGTCGAAAAAGCGCGCGAGGGGAAAAAGGTCGTGCGTCTGAAAGGCGGAGACCCATTTGTTTTCGGCCGCGGCGCGGAGGAGGCGAAAGCAATCGCTGAGGAAGGAATCGCCTTTGAAGTAGTTCCGGGAATTACGTCGGCGATCGCCGGACCGGCCTACGCCGGGGTTCCGGTTACGCACCGTGCCGAAAATTCGCATGTTACATTTTTTACCGGCCACGAGGACCCGTCTAAATTAGAGAGCGCGATCGATTATTCCGCATTGGCGAAGCTAGGCGGCACCCAGGTGATGCTCATGGGGGTTGAGCGAATTGCTCAGATCACCCGGGAAATGCTCGACAAAGGCGCGCGGCGCGATCTCCCGGTCGCGCTGGTCCGATGGGCGACGACGGGCCGTCAGAAAACGCTGACCGGCACGCTCGAAAATATCGCGCAGCGGGTGATTGAATCCGGATTTGAACCGCCGGCGGTGGCCGTGTTCGGAGATGTTGTGGCCTTGCGCAAAGACCTGAACTGGTTCGAACAGCGTCCGCTTTTGGGTAAACGAATTGTAGTTACTCGAACACGGAAGCAAGCCGGCGCGCTGACCAGCGAACTTCGATCACTCGGCGCCGACGTCATGGAAATGCCAACAATTAGGATTGAACCGCCGACGAATCTCCGCGAATTCGGCGAACTCGTCCAGGACGCGCACTCGTATGACTGGATCATTTTTACCAGTCCGAACGGCGTCGAAGCATTCTTCGAAATGTTTTTCAAACTCTACGATGACGCGCGCGAGATCGGCGGCGCGAAGATCGCTGCCATTGGACCTGCAACGGCCAAACGAGTGCGCGATCTTCACCTACATGTGGATCTTCAGCCCGAAGAATTCGTGGCGGAAGGTGTTGTTCGTGAATTTCAGAAGCAGGGCGCGGTGGAAAACCTGCGAATCCTCCTGGCCCGTGCCGAAACGGCGCGGGACGTGCTACCGAGGGAACTCTCGAAGCTGGGAGCGATTGTCGATGAAGCATTTGCATATCGGACGGTTCCGGAAACGCGCGATCCTACCGGCGCGCGCCAACGTTTCTTGGACGAGGGGGCCGATTTGATCACGTTCACCAGCTCTTCGACGGTTGAGAATTTTCTCGCGCTGGGGTTGCCATGGCCAAAGGGAATGCAAATTGCCAGCATCGGCCCGATTACATCGAAAACCGCCCGCGATAACGGTCTGAAAGTTGATATCGAAGCGCGCCAGCACGACATCGCGGGATTGGTTGAGGCAATTCGCAAGTTTTTTGGCGCAGAAAAAACCAAGTGAGCAAAGCAATTCAGCCTGAAGAAGAATTTACGGTTGCGATGCAGCAGCTCAGCGCTGAAGCCGAGAAAACGCTGCCGATGTCACCGATGATCGTCGACGCGCTTCCAGCGGCCGACAAAATCAGTCTGACTGAGAGAATTCAAGCGATGGAAAAATCGCTGCTCGGCCAGTTCGAAAAATTTTCCGGTGAGATTGATAAACAGTTGGCATCGATCCGGAACACCGAAAGCGTCAATCAGCAGTTGTTCGATTCGCTGCACGCGGAGTTGCTCAAATATCGCGATAATTTTCTTCACGAGTCCCTCCAGAAGCCGTTTATCCACGATCTGGTTTATCTCTACGATCATCTCAATGGATTGTGCGAGCAGCTGTCGACCGCCGCTCAGGAAAAGGCCAAGCGCGGCCGCGTTTCGCAATGGCGAGACAACCTGGAGAACGCTATCCATTCTTTGTTGGAGATTCTGCACCGGTTTGATGTCCGGGAAATCGAGCCGCGGGAACGGTTCGATCGGGCTTTTCATCGGGTGATCAGCTTCGAGCCTGCCGACTTTCCCGAGGAAGACGGAACCATCGTCATGCGGGTGAAGCGCGGATTCGTCTGGCGGGGCAAGTTAATCCGCCCCGAGGAAGTGATCGCAAAGCGCTTCGGTTGAGTAGCCTAAACGCTCGCCGAAATAGTCGTAACTTCGCGGAAAATTCGGCCCATTCGAGGGCACGAAAACTGCACTAGCGAAGGCCGTCTAACCCAAGGCATTTGCCAATTTTGTCATGAGCGCACGCAAAGTAGTTGGAATTGATCTCGGCACCACGTATTCGGCCATGGCCCACATCGATAATTACGGGAAACCGCAAATCATCCCGAACGCCGAGACCGAACGGATTACTCCTTCGGTCATTTTCTTCGATGGAACCAATGTGATCGTTGGCACTGTGGCCAAGAACAATGCCGTCGCCGATCCGGAAAAGATCGTCGATTTCGTCAAGCGGGAGATGGGAAAGCCAAAGGAGCAGTTTCACCGCGAGTTCAACGGGAAAGTTTATTCGCCCGAGGAACTGTCAGCCTTGATCATCCGGAAACTTAAATCCGACGCCGAAAAATACCTGGAACAAAAGGTCACGGATGCGGTCATCACCGTTCCGGCGTATTTCAATGACGCCGAACGCACTGCTACCATCACCGCGGGTCGGCTCGCCGGCTTAAACGTTCTTCAAATCGTCAACGAACCCACCGCCGCCGCACTTGCCTACGGTCTCGATAAACTCGACGAAAACCAAACCGTTTTCGTTTTCGACCTCGGCGGAGGCACGTTTGACGTCACAATCATGCGGATTGTCGATCACAAAATCGAAATGCTCGCCACCAACGGTGACCATCGTCTCGGCGGAAAAGACTGGGACGATGTGATCGTCAACATGATTGCGGAAGAGTTTGATCGGTTGCACGGCGAGAATCCGTTACTCGACCTGCACAGTTATCAGGATCTGCATAACCGCGCGCTTTCCGCCAAGGTCCAGCTCTCCAGTCGCAACAGTACTACGATTGTTTACCATCACGGCGGCAAGAGCGTGAAGTTGACGCTGACCCGCAAGGAATTTGAGCAACGAACCCGGCACCTCGTCGAAAAATGCAAAACCATCTGCGAAATGGTGATGCAGGAAGCGAAGTTAAAATGGGACCAGGTCGATAAAGTTCTTTTGGCCGGCGGCATGACCCGCATGCCCATGATTCGTTCGATGATGTCGAGCTTCGCCGCCGTGCCCCTGGTCGACCAGCTCAATCCGGACGAAGTCGTCGCTCGCGGCGCTGCGATTCAGGGTGTGCTGTCGATGTTGAATGAAGAAGATGTTTCGGGTGAGAAAATATTCAGTGACGTCGTTCGTCAGCAGTTTTCGGGATTGGACGGCAGCTTGATCGAAGTGACCGACATCACGTCTCACACCCTTGGAGTTGTTCTTTGGGATGAAAAACATCTTCACGAATACGTCTTTCCCATGATCAAGAAAATGACGCCGATTCCGGCAGTCATTAAGAATTCATTCGGCACTGCTGACGCGAACATGGAGCGCGCGGTGGTGAAAGTTGTCGAAGGCGAGAGCTCGATTCCGGCCGAATGCACCCCGCTCGGTGTTTGCGATATCCAATTGCCGCCCTATCTGCCCAAAGGCTCACCGGTCAGGCTGACTTATCAATACAACGCCAATCAGGTGCTGGAAGTTCAGGTGGAAGCCGCCGGCAACAACGCGCAAGTCACGATTGACCGTAACACGGGCCTGGATCCCAAAGATATCGGCACTGCAGCCTCGAGTTTGGGCGAGCTTAACGTCAGTTAGCCGATGACGAAGTGCGACATCAGCTTTCCTCTTCCGCTGCCTGACGACCCGCGAAAGTGGCAGGGATGGAATAATTTCCGCTCCGAAAATTTTTACGAACGGCTTTGCCTTGATCCTTACGCCAATCCGAGCAACGAACTGATCGAAGAGCATTGCCGTGAACTCATGCGCTGGTGGCAAAAGAAGTTGCCGCTGAAGAATCAGCCAAGTAACCCGCTCGCCCAGATGCTCTGGTCGGGTTTGGAAGAATCGTCGCGATTCTTGACTGAAGCGCGCCTCGAACTGCTCGACCCAGACCGCCGCAAAGCGCTGGATGAACAACTCGCTGCACAGCAACATGAAGCCGCGATGGCCGAGCTTCGAAAGTATCTGGAGTTTGTCCTCACCGGGGGAATCCTCAGCGCGGAGGAAGAAAAAAATCTGGTGCGATTCGGAACCGAGCGCGCGTTGAGCGAACCTGTAATCGCTGCCTTGATCGAAGATGCCTTGCAGGAAACGGGTGCAAAACGCACTGTCGCTCCATCGCCTTCGGAAAATCTTTCAGAACTTCCGGCGAAACCTGCTTCTGCAAATCCCCAGGATGAATTTTTGCGCATGCTTCGCCTGAGCAATCTCGACAGCATGAGTATGAGCGACGATCAACGCGATACTTTCATCGACATGGCCGAGAATCTTGGTCTCGATCCAGGCGAGGCGGAAGACTTGGTGGATCTTTTTTTGGAAGAAGCAGACGAAAAAGAACTCCAAGCGTCTTCGATTTCGACGCCGAAGATTGAAGTGAAATCGGCAGCGCCGGCTTCAACGCCGGTTCAGGATAAACCGGCGGCCGCGAAGTTCGAGTACAACGCTGATCTGGAGCGCGCCCGCTATTCCAACTTCTCGAACTCGCTTGGGGGAATGATGATTTTTATTCCATCGGGCGAATTCATCATGGGCAGCAATGACGAAGATGCGTCCCCCAATGAATACCCAACCGCGCATGTGACGGTCAGTCGTTTTTATATCTCGCGCTATCTGATTACGAATGCGGAGTACGAGCAATTCGAGCGCGGCCACGCCTGTAAACGCGCCGCCGGAGCGGGGGACCGGCATCCGGTTGTCTACGTTGGCAGTTTGGACGCGATCAAGTTTTGCAACTGGTTAAGCACGCGCGAACGGCGCAAATACCGGCTCGCGACCGAAGCGGAATGGGAATATGCCGCAAAAGGTCACGACGGCCGAAAGTTTCCCTGGGGCAATCAGGAAGGGCGGGGCGATCTTGCGAACTTTGCCGACAAAAACACCGTCTTCGCCTGGAGCGATCACGAAATTGATTGCGGTTACGCTGAGAGTTCTCCAGTTGGCTCGTTTCCGCTGGGTGCGAGTCCGTTTGGAATCGAAGACATGGCCGGCAACGTCTGGGAATGGTGCCTCGACTATTACGAACCGTACCGTCCGGGTCCCAAAATTAATCCGCGAGGGCCGACGATCGGCGCCAAGCGGGTTCATCGCGGCGGGAGCTGGAAATCGCGCTTCAGCAGCCTGCGGACGACGGTGCGTGGATCGAACGTGCCCAGCTTTTCGTGTAACGACCTGGGCTTTCGCATTGTTTGCGAATGCGACTAAACGAATTCAGTTCGCGAAGATTGTGCACCGTGCAGGGATCGAACCTGCGACCCAGTGATTAAGAGTCACTTGCTCTACCAGCTGAGCTAACGGTGCAAACTCAGGATCGGCGATGTCAGGGGATTACTTGGGCGGTCGCGCCGCCCGCCGATTCGCGGGCACACCTCTTCGGTGCCTCGTCACGGGCTTCTTGGTGTCGGCAGCCTCAAACAATTGCCGAAACCCGTGTGCCAACAGTTCGACGGCTTTCCCCAAGGCGCCGAGTTGCCCAACCCGGACTATCGCGACGGATCGGTACAGGTCAAACGATGGGGGACGCAATATTTTCACGCGATCGATGGAACGATTCCTGGCAATAAAGCGAGCGGGTAGCAGCCCGACACCATAACCGGACTGAACGAACGCCAGCTGCATTTGGATGTTGTTGACTTCAGCCGCAATCATTGGGGTGAAGCCGGCACGCTCCATCTGATTTATGAGGCTCGCCCGAAGAAAGCACCCGGGCGGATTGAGCACCCAGGGCGCTCGGCCCAGACTTTTCCAATCACCGCGAACGTTACCTGCGGCGCCTTGAACGATCTCCATGCGGTCGCTAGCGATGATATTCGTCAGGAGCGGTGGAGGCGCGGTTTTACCTTCGGGCAAAGGCACGGCAGCAACGTCGAGTTCACCCGCGAGCAGCCGCTGAATTAATTGTTCGCTCGACAGCTGCACTCGGACCTTGGGGTATTTCTCAGTCAGCGCCCGAATAGGTTCGATAAGCGTCCCCTCGGCCAGAGTATACGAGATCCCGATGCGCAAGAGGCCGTGAGGTTCAGCGTCGCGCGACGCAATAGATTTCAGCGCCTCCGTCCGCTGCAACAGATCTCGCGCTTGTTCGAGTACCCTGGAGCCAAGCGAGTTCAGACGCGGCGGCTTTACCGAACGGTCGAGCAACTCGGCACCCAATACAGCCTCCAGCCTTTGCACTTGCCGGGTAATCGCTGAGGGCGTCCGGAATAGACGATCGGCAGCACGGGCTATGGACCCGGCCTGCGCAAATTCTACGAGGGCGCGCAAATCATCGAGCAAGGGAACCTCCTAAAAGTAATCCAGTAATCTTAAAACCTCTTCCCAACGAATCGCAGAATCGTGCGTAGAAGTCAATATCATCGTGATAATAATGAATTTGTGGAATTTTCGATTGGGCATAAACAGATCGGCAACGCTCGTGGAGGAAGCACTATGGAAAATCTTATCGCCGATTTGCGTTATGCTGCGCGAACACTTGTAAAGACGCCGGCTTTTCTTCTCGTTAGCGTGCTGACTTTGGCGCTCGGAATTGGTGGCAACATCGCCATCTTCACCCTCGTTCGGGCAGTCCTTCTCCAGCCGCTGCCATTTCCTCAGCCGGAGCGACTGGTTCGAATTTTTGACGATCGCGCCGGCGCCAGGAATGTCGGCATGTCTGTGCCGGAATTCGAAGATTTGCGCCAGCATTCGGACATTTTTGAGCAGATTAGCTTTATCTTTCCAGTCCCCACCGCTCTAACCGGTGGCGAACAGGTGGAACGCATCGAGATGCTCGGCACGAGTCCGAGTTATTTTGACATGCTGCGGGCGAAACCTGCATTGGGACATGCATACACCCAAGCAGATTGGGTCCCAGGTTTTTTGGATGGCGTCGTGATCAGTGACGCATTGTGGAAGCGACAGTTCGGCGGCGATCCAAACGTGATCGGCAAAAGAATTCGCTTGGACGAGGATGGCTACACCATCATCGGGGTGATGCCGCCCGATTTCCGTCATCCCGGTAAAGGTCTTAGCGGTGATGTGGAAATTTGGATCGCCACAGGATGCGTTGCTGCGCCGTTTCCGGTCCCACCGGTTCGAAGTTCCCGAATTCTTCCCGGCGCAATGGGACGGCTCAAGCCCGGATTGTCCATCAAAGAAGCGCAACAAAGATTGGATGCGTTCGTTAGGCAATCACAGCAGAGCTATCCAACCGACTATCCTAGCCAGTCACGCTGGGAGCTTCGAATTGAGCCTGTGCAATCGAGTCTTACCGGCGAGGTGCGCCCAATGCTGATCGTGTTGCTGGCCGCGGTAGCTTTCGTTCTGCTAATCGTGTGCGTGAACGTTGCCACCCTCCTGATCGCGCGCTCGTTGACGCGAATGCGCGAATTTGCGATTCGTCAGGCGCTTGGAGCTTCCCGCTCTCGACTGGTGCGTCAGGTCCTGACCGAGAGTGTGCTCATCTCTTTGACCGGCGCGGCGGCAGCTTTACTCGTCTTGCGATTCGCCCGCGACTCGTTGATCGCGTTGCTGCCTCAAGAGGTCCCTCGGCTAAATGAAATCCATGGCGACTGGCGAGTAATCGCTCTGGCCCTTGTGCTGTCGGTCTTCAGTGGAATTCTGTTCGGGCTGGGTTCGGCATTTCACGCCACGATGACCGACCCAAATCACGATTTGAAAGAAGGCGGCCGCACCGGCGGACAACACGGGATTCGTCAGGGCCGCTCCCGGGCAGCGCTAGTGACGTTGGAGGTCGCTTTGTCCGTGGTCTTGTTGATCAGTGCAGGATTATTGATCCGGAGTTTTTCGGCGATGCTTCGCGAACGACCGGGCTTTGATCCGCGCGGTGTAACTGTCGCGCAAATCTGGATCCCGCGGCCAAACAATCCCGACGCTAATCATTATTTGAATCCGCCGCAGCGCGGCCGACTCGCGCGCGAATTGGTTCAGCGCTTGGAAGCCGCGCCAGGGGTGCAGAGCGTTGCGGTTGGGTTGACCACAAGTGTTCCATTCTTGAGCACACGTGCGCTCAATTCTTTTAATTTGATCGCGTTCTCATTTCCAGACAATGCTACCTCCGCCCAGGAAGAGTACACCGCTGATTTCGGCGCGGTGAGCCCAAATTATTTCGATCTCCTGAGGCTTCCACTAAGGAAAGGACGCGTCTTCACGGATCATGATGACTATGGCGCAACCAACGTTGTCGTTGTGAATGAAGCGTTCGTGCGAAAATTCTTCCCGCAACAAGATCCGATTGGACAACACGTGCGAGACACCGGCAGAGACGCTGGCCGGGCAACCACCGACTCTGAAATTATTGGCGTGGTCGGCGATGTTCTGGACCACGGGTTGGATCAAGCGCCCGAACCACGCTTATACGGATCGATTCTTCAGCGCTCGAGGCAATTGTTTGCAGTCTTTCTCCGCACCTCTGCGAACCTTACCACGACACGACAGCTCGTGACGCGCACTATGGAGCAAATCGATCCGGAGCTTCCGGTTTATGGCGCAACAACCATGGATGAGTTGATCTCCAGTTCCATGGCACGACGTCGATTAGCTTTGTTTCTTATGTCCACATTTGCGGCCCTGGCGATGTTTCTCGCCGGCCTGGGCATTTACGGCGTCACCGCTTTCCTGGTGAAACAACGCGTCCAGGAGTTTGGCATTCGGATGGCGCTTGGTGCACAAATCCGCGATATTTTGGTCCTCGCCGTTCGCCCCGGATTAGTTCTCGTCTCGATCGGTGCGGCGGCCGGTTTGGTGGTTTCAATGTTCATCACGCGTCTTATGTCGAGTCTGCTTTTCGCCGTGTCTTCCACCGATCTGTTTACTTTTATTGTGGTGCCGTTGGTCCTTGCCGTTGTCGCCGTGATTGCGTGTCTAATTCCAGTGCGTTATGCCACGCGAATCTCTCCTGCCGAAGCCCTCCGGCATTAGACGAACAGATACCATCCAAAAAGAAACTATGATTCACGTCGTCAAACCTAAAGAAGCCAAGCACCGAAATTCAGTTGGTGTTGCCTTCGATCTCCTGGCCATTGGGCCACAGTCGATGGTCACCAAGATGCATTACCGAAAAGAGAACGTAATCCCGTTTCACTCGCATCCGAACGAGCAGACCGGCTATATTCTCTCGGGTCGCATCTGTGTGCTGACACGCGACTCACGACACGAACTGGGTCCCGACGACACCTACGCCATCCCGGCGAACATCGAGCACAGCATCGAGATCATTGAGGACGCGGAGGAGGTCCAGGTGTTCACGCCGCCACGGGAAGATTTCCGCTGATATCCATTAACGCCATCCTGCGTGAGGCGTTTGCAACCCGAACCAGCGAAGCCAGCGGTCGGACTTCGAAGCCCTCGTCCAAGCCTGTGAGGAGTCAGGTGTCGAACACGAAGCTCGGACGGTCACAAAGCCGTTCAGTACGCGAAGATCGGCAGGGCAGCACGACGATGATGGGGACCGGACAGGAGCTCCTAAAGCGTTCTCCCGACGAATCACAGAATCGTGCGCAGATGGCACTATCATCGTGATAATAATGAACTTGTGGAACTGTCGATTCTCCGCCACAAGAAAAAATGTCTAAAACTATTATCTTATCCATGTTTCTCGCAGCTTCCTCACTTTCGCTTGATGCACGGGCACAGGATACACTTACCCGGGATGCACTTGCCCAGAATGACCGCCAGTATACTGACGGCCCGGTCACCGAGGTGAACTACCTACAAGTTGAGTACGGGCATTTTGCAGAGTACATCGATTGGCTAAATTCGACATGGAAGCCGACCATGGAAGCCATGAAGAAAGCTGGGCTAATCGTCGATTACAAGGTCTTCCAGGCCAGTCCAAAATCACCGGATCAGCCCAATATATTTTTATATCTCACTTTTAAAAACATGGCGGCTTATGGTGGGAACCTCGGCGATAAAGGCATCGAGCTAGAATATGTGGCCAGGAAGGTAATCGGTAGCACCGAGTTTCAGAACAAGAAAAGAGTGGAACGGAGTGGATACAGAAAGGTTCTGGGCACTGAATTGATTCGTGAAATTATTTTGAAATGAAATTGCAAAAATCGAGGTTTCCCTTCTTGTAAAATCGCTTTTCCTTGAAACGAAAAGCGAGGCTTTGAAATGGCTGATTTCGTTTTCGTAAGTCTGGCGCATTTATACGGCTGATTTTATCTACATTTTGAGAGATAGCATCGAGAAGCGAGATGGGATTGAGCAAGGCCCAGCCATCTAGTCGGGCGAAGCGTTGTCCACCGATTTTGTACACTGACGGCCATTTTTGAGCACATTTGGGAAAGCGTGAGATCGCGGCGATTCAGCGATTTTCCCTCGTATGACCACGTCAGAGTAAGTCAGACAATGTCAGAATAATTCGCCGTTTATCTTTGCGAACGAAACGCTCTACCAATCAATTGTGCCATTCAGTCACTCGGAATTGCCTTCGGTAAGAACTGGTAGCGAATTCGGTAGCTAGAGTGTTTTGCTTAGGCGAATCAGCGGTTAAGAGTCACTTGCTCTACCAGCTGAGCTAACGGTGCTAAAGGTTTCCGGGTGCTGGCCGTTGGTAGCGCTTTCGGTAGCACGAAATTGTTCGATCTGCCACTCGTCGCATGCGGAAAGAACATCCACAAATGCCCTGAAGATCGACATCCGAGTAGATCGATATCTATTGGTTTATGGAGAATGGGCGCGCGCGAATTGAAGACTACGCTTTTTTGAGCGACACCCAGACCGGTGCACTGATTAGCCGCGAGGGCTGCGTGGACTGGCTCTGTATTCCGCGCTTCGATTCAGGGGCGTGCTTCGCCGCATTGTTGGGCAAAGGCGAAAACGGCCGCTGGCGATTTTTTCCAAATGAAAAAATCGAAAAAGTGAGACGACGCTATCGCGGCAACAGCCTGATCTTGGAAACCGAGATTGAAACGGCCAGCGGCGCCGTGCGTTTGACCGATTTCATGCCGCCCCGAGGTAAAAATCCCGATCTCGTCCGAATCGTCGAAGGCGTGCGCGGCGAAGTCGCATTGCAAATGGAACTGATCATTCGCTTCGACTACGGCAAGATCGTGCCGTGGGTGCGTAAGCGGCACGGCGGACTGGAAGCGATCGCCGGTCCGGACGCTTTGATTTTGCGGAGTCCAATTGAAACCCATGGCAAGGACTTGACCACGGTCGCGAAGTTTAATGTGAAACCGGGCGAGCGTATTCCGTTCGTTCTGACCTGGTTCGAATCGCACCAGGAACCACCGAAACCAGTCACGGCCGACAATGCGTTGCGCGACACCGAGCAATTTTGGACCCGATGGTCGGAGCAATGTCGGCGCAAGACTTTATGGGAAGAGGCAGTGATTCGGTCGTTGGTGGTTCTTAAAGGCCTGACCTACGCACCGACTGGTGGTCTGGTTGCGGCATTGACGACTTCGCTGCCCGAAGAAATCGGCGGAGTGCGCAACTGGGATTATCGTTACTGCTGGTTGCGGGACGCGGCCTTCACCCTGATTGCGTTCATGAACGCGGGTTATGTTGACGAGGCAATCGCGTGGCGCGAATGGCTGCTTCGCGCGATCGCAGGTGCACCTTCGCAAATGCAAATTATGTACGGCGTGCAGGGCGAACGGCGTTTGGCAGAATTCGAAGTGCCCTGGCTCAATGGTTACGAAAATTCGCAACCCGTTCGAATCGGGAACGCGGCTTCGGAACAATTTCAAATGGACGTTTACGGTGAAGTGATGGCTGCGATGTATCGAGCCCATGTCATGGGTATCAAAAACGAGGAAGCGGATTGGGCATTGCAGGAAGGACTTATGAAATTCCTGGAAACGAACTGGCAAAAGCCCGACCACGGAATCTGGGAAGTTCGCGGCGAACCCCGAAACTTCACTCACTCAAAAATGATGGCCTGGCTCGCTTTTGATCGCACAATCAAACTCGCCGAGGTCTGCAATTGCGCTGTTGGGGAAAATCTGGATCGCTGGCGAAAAATCCGCCACCAGATCCATCGCGAGGTTTGCGAACGCGGTTACAATGCCGCGAAAAACAGTTTCACCCAATTTTATGGAGGCGAAACATTGGACGCGAGCCTGTTGATCATGCCGTTGATCGGTTTTCTCTCAGAGAAAGATCCTCGAGTGGTCGGGACTGTCGAAGCAATTCAACGTGAACTGGTGCAGGATGGGTTCGTTCTCCGCTATCGGCCTGAGGAAAAGAATGTCGATGGTTTGCCAGGTCGGGAGGGGGTTTTCGTTCCGTGCTCGTTCTGGCTGGCCGATTGTCTTTATCTCATCGGTCGAAAGAAGGAAGCGCGGGAATTATTCGAACGTTTGCTCGACATCCGAAACGATCTCGGTTTGCTGTCGGAGGAATACAATCCCAGTTCAAAGCGACAGCTGGGAAATTTTCCGCAGGCATTCTCGCACGTGTCGCTTGTTAATTGCGCACTCTTGCTGAGTGATCAGCACCCCGCGATCGGCGGTTAACTTCGAGGCGGAACGCGATCTCCGAGCGGAGAAACCCGCCGCTGTCCGCCAATTCACATTAAGGGGACACTTCCGGCGACCTAGCGGGAGCGTAAGTCGACCCACGGCGTTTCGGCAGATCCGGATCGAGAAAACCAAGTGCATGCGGAGGCTTGATTACGCGCACACCGGCAAGGCGTTGTTGCTCGAGAATCTGCTCTCGCAAAGCCACCATTCTCGTCCAATGAACCTTCGGCCGGAAATGATGTTCGGCGTGATACCCGTTAAAAAACCAAATCCAATTATAAAGCTTTTCGTAACTGCTGACGCCCCACGCCATTGGCTCATCCGGGTTGCCGCCGTAATGGCGATAATAGCCGTTCAAATAAGAAAGGCTGTGTCCGAAATACCAGAACGGAACAAGAAAACAGATGTAGTGCCAATTCAAAATGCCGAGCGCGATGAAGTTACCGACAAAGAGAGTTAATTCCGTCACTCCCCAAAATGCTTCACTGTTATTTTTTCGTTTCAACTCGCGGTAAACCGTCTTGGGGTCCTCGCGGAAAAAACTGAGGAATGTATAACTCAAAGCGGATTCGGCTTCGCCGTCGTGGCCATGTTTGTAGATCGAAATCCAATCGACGGTTTCGCCCGACTCATCAGGACGATCGGCATTGCCCTTGTGGTGCTGCATGTGGATGCATTCGTAAAAAACCTGACTGAAACCGACGGTGATCGATTCGAGAATGCTGAACAAGCGGTTGAGCAGGGGAGACCGGAAATAGGGATTATGGATAAAATTGTGGGAGATCCCGTTGATGTTCCAGGAAATGCTCACCGAATAAATAAAGCCAAGGATCAACATCACCCAGAGCGGCACGCGGGGAAAAAGGTAGAACATTCCAAAGAAGTAGGCGCAATGGAGAAGAGCGGCGGCGACGGGGAGGATGTCCCATCGGGTGTAGGCGAAGATCCTCGAATTGGTGTGCAACCGTTCCGAAGCGACGTCTCGAAACTGTCGAGGCAGGGTTCGTTGAATCGGTTCAACTTCGGTAATCATTCAGCGAGCAAATTAACCAAGCGAATTCGCGGGTTGTCAATTCTCCTGACGGAGATTGTCCTACAAAACGACGGCTGTCGGGATTGGACGAAGGTCTAACCCGGGCTCGGACTGTTAGGCCTGAGTATGCCGCGCGTAATGGCGATTCACTCGCTTCGGCAACAGACGTTTCCGGCCCCGCTGACGGCGCCGCGCAAGAGTAGCGCGACCGCCTTTGGTTCGCATGCGGGCGCGAAAACCGTGCTGGCGCTTGCGAGTTCGTTTTGAAGCTTGATACGTGCGTTTCATAAAACCGAAAAATTCGCCGGACGCGAATTGAAGGCGGTTACCTTAGGATGGACGAAGGGATTGTCAATGCGGTCTCGGGCCGGATTCGAATCACGGGTTGCAAGCAGGTTCAATTTCTGGAATAAGCAATGCAAAGCACACTGACGGTGAGCGAAAAAGTCGTTATTGAGCCGGCTACCGAGGCTGATTTGGACGAGTTGTCCGAAATGCTTGGCGACCTGTTCTCCCAAGAAAGCGATTTTCGCCCCGATAAGGATAAGCAGCTTCGCGGTCTGCGCTTGATCTTCGAACAGCCGAGTCGAGGCCGGGTATTTGTCCTGCGACGCGACGGCATGATCGTCGGCATGATCAATTTGTTGTTTACGATCAGCACGGCGGAGGGCGGTTTTGTCGTTTTACTCGAAGATCTGGTGATTCATAAGCAATACCAGGGGCACGGCTATGGAGCGCTCCTGCTCAAGCACGCGATCGAATTCGCGCGGCAGAAGAATTTCCTCCGGATCACCTTGCTGACCGATCGTCCGGAAAATAAAGCGCAGGAATTCTTCCGGCGTCACGGATTTCACGAATCCTCGATGATTCCGATGCGGCTTCTGATCACGCCCGAGTCGGATCAATCGCAGTCGAATCTGTAATTACGACTAGCGAAAAAGGCGGTGAACGGCTTTGCGCAGGCGATTGAATCCGGCGCTGATCGGATTGGCGGGTTCTACACGATGGCGACGATGGGTTTGGCCGTGGTCGTCCTCTTTGACCACCAGGACTAGAAGCAGCTGTCCGCTGCCAACCTGGGGACCCTTAATCACCAAGGGACTGCTGCGGCTGAGGTTCGCATCGGTTTGGAGAAGCGCGTCTTTCTCCTTGTAGAGCGTCAGGTTCAGGTTGTAACCGCCCTCGTTTTCTCCCCGGGCGTCGCAGTGCAACGAGAAATATTTGCTGGTGGCCAGCCAGTCTTCTTCGCCCGTTTTTAGAGTTTTGTTTGATTGTCCAATGACTTCGAACTGATTGTAACCGAACAAGTCCTTCAGGGTTTGCTCGAATTTCGTAAGCTCGGGCGGAATCGCGGCAGGCTGGGGGACATTTTCGGCGATGACCAGTCCGCTCCAGACGGCGTGCGCAGCGTCAGCCGACACCACGCTCACTGCCAACATCACCACCACGGCGATAAGCAGGGGCCTCAGCATCGGATAACTCTATTTCGCTGCGTAGTCAGCTGGGAGCGTTTGTAATCCCTCGGTCCACAGCACTGTTACCTTGTTATCGCTTTTAGTTTCGAAAATCGCAACGGTCGCATTCGGATTTGCCGCCGGATCCACTGTCGAGTTTAGAATCTGGGTGAGATACTCCGATTGCCCACCGGTCTCATGCTGACGCATGATCGCAACCGAGCAGATCAGGAACAGCGCAAGCGCGATTGCTCCGGACCAGACCAGGCGCGGGATGGTCCACCAGGTTGACCTTGTTGTCCTCGACGGATTGCCGTTTTCGCGCGCAATCCGTTCGTGAATCTGATGATTGAAAAACTCCTCGTTGCTGAGGGCTTGGGAGCCGAGTTCCTTCTTCAGGAACGCACCGAGCTTATGCGCGTTGCGTTTCTCGGCCTCAGCCGCCGCCAAATCCGGCAACGACGATTCGAATTCGACTAATTCTCTGCCGCTCAATTGGCCGTCGAGCCAGGCAGTCCATTTTTCTTCAAACGTTTTCATACACGTCCTTCAGGGTGGTTTGTAACTTTTTTCGGGCGTAAAACAGACGCGACATCACGGTGCCGATGGAACACCCGAGGGTTTCAGCGATTTCGTGATATTGCATCTCTTCAATTTCTTTCATCAAAATTACGGCGCGGTGTTCGGGGGAAAGCTGGGCGATTGCCTGGTCGATCCGGTCGCGGATTTCGCGGTGTTCCATCCGTTGATGGGGCAGCGGGTCCGCCTTGGGAACCGTCTTCGAAGCGGGTTCGATTTCCTTGAGCTGGATCGAATCGTCGAATTCCGCTCCACCGGCTTTGATCTGCCGCTTTCGAAGCCAATCAATAGTCACATTCATCACAATGCGATAAATCCAGGTGTAAAACGACGATTTGCCTTTGAAGCGCCCGATCGATTTCCAGGCTTTCACAAAGCTGTCCTGAGCCAGGTCCCAGGCGTCCTGCTCGTTATGCACCATGTTATAAATCATAGCGAAAACTCTTGTCCGGTAGCGGGTTACCAGCTGGTCGAATGCCTCGGAATCACCGGCCTGGCATCTTTTGACCAGGTCCAGTTCCGACACATCGGCTTGGCCGGGAGTCGCTTCCGTTTGCATATTTCGACGGACGTGACGCCTATTTCATTCAACTCCGATAGCCTTCGGAGCCGAACCGGCGTCGCCATTCGCCGCGGTATTCGCCCATGAGCGTGATGATGCCATCCCGCACTTGGAAAAGTCGTTGCTGGAGAACGGAATACTGCCGGGCGGCGATGAGCTTTTTGGATAGTAATTTGGCGGCGGAATCGAGCGAAACAGTGATGGCTTTCAACGCCCGTTTCAGGTAGGCGATGGTCATTCCAATCTCGTCGACGTCATCGTCACTCAGGGCGGCAGCGAGTTTGGCGCTCGCCAACGCCGCATGGGTCGCCAGCTTGATCGCCACCGGTTCGTCCTGGAGGGCGGTGTTTTGATCGAACAACTTGTCGATCCAAACCGTTAAACCGAATGCCGCACGATAAAGAACATGGTCCTCGAATGTTTCGCTGGCGTTACCGGATTCGACGGAAGCCTGGTCGTCCTGAGATCGCCAATCTTCGTCCAAAAGAGCGTCGACTTCCGCGCTCCAATCGTCAGCTCCGGACGTGTTCGTCCAACCCATTTCGCGGGCGATGATTTCGTCGCGTTGGGGGTCGTCGATGTACTTCTCCAGCAGATCCATGTACTTTTCCGTTCGCTGGTCCTGCTGTTGGAGGAACCGTTCCCAATCGTACTCGTCCCAGATCCCGTCCTGTTCCCGATCGAAGTCGGACATACCGGGACTAAACGCCACCTTGGCGAGGTGCGCAAAAGATTTCCCGCGGTTTACGAAACCGCAGATTGCACTTCCCGTTTGGTTTGCAATCGCAGCTGTCCGCAAGCCGCGTCGATGTCGTGGCCTTTTTCCCGTCGAAGGGTGGCGGCGACTTCGTTTTGGCGAACAATGGAAAGAAAGAGCTCCTGTTGTTCTGGCGAGGGTCGCGACCATGGTAGTCCGTGAACGGTGTTGTAGGGGATCAGATTTACTTTTGCTCCAAGCCGGCGCGCAATCCGGCCCAATCGCTTCGCTTGCTCGGGCGTATCATTGACGTTCTCGATTAAAATGTATTCAAACGTCAGCCGTTGCTTTTTGTTGCTGACATAATAATCACAGGCCGCCAGCAGGGTCTCGAGATTGTAGCGGCGGTTGATCGGCATGATTTGATTCCGGACCTCGTCGGTCGCGCCGTGCAGCGAAATCGCCAGGCGGATTTGAAGCTTTTCATCCGCCAATTTTCGAATCTGCGGCGCTAAACCGCTGGTGGACACGGTAATGTGTCGGGCGCCAGTTCCCAGTCCCCATGGCGCGTTGATGATCCGGATGGCGCGCATCACATTGTCGAGATTCGCCAGCGGTTCGCCCATCCCCATGAACACGATGTTGTCGATCTTCTCCCCGGTTTCGCGCTCGATCGCGATGATTTGGTCGACGATCTCGTTTGGCTGGAGGTTCCGGGAGAATCCTTCCAGGCCGCTTGCACAAAATTTGCATCCGTAGGCACATCCAACTTGCGTTGAAACGCAAACGGTCCGCCGGTCGGAGCGCGATCCGTAAAGAGCCGGGGACGCCGGAATCAAAACGGTTTCGATCAAGCTCTCGTCTGCGAGCCGGAACAGGAATTTGCGCGTTGTATCGCGCGAACCGAGCACGCGGACGATGTTCAACTTCCCAAACGCGAACTCTTCGGCGAGTCGAACCCGAAAACCGCCGGGGAGATCGGTCATTTCCTCAAACGACTGGACCCGCTTTTGATACAGCCAGTCCGCAATTTGCCGGGCGCGATAGCGCGGTTCGCCGAGTCGCTCGACGAGTTTCTCCAGTTCGTCGAACTGGAGGGATTTGATGTCAGCTTTTGTGTCCTGGGTCACCCTTTAATCTACAAGATTTAATGATTTAGCGATTTAATGATTTAGGGAGTTAACGAATATTCCTTAAATCTCTAAATCGTTAACTCGCTGATTGTAAATCGCCCCGCTGGCCTGCCGCAGTGTTGTCACTTGTCACGGGTCAATCGTGACTTTACGTTTTCCGCCGTTGATGAAATCCATCTCGATATTAGCGATTCTAATTGCCGCCGTGTGGATGCTGAGCAGTTGCGCTTCCGATACAACGGCCTCCTCCTCGGCCGGTGATCCTGTTCCTGGTCAGGTCAAAAGCAGTGAAGAACGGCTTTCGCCCAGCGTGAGCGGTGCCGGTCCAAACGCGAGCGTGAAATGGTGATTCGCCGTTTCGGCTGATCTTCCAACCGCGGCGATGGCCAGATCGCAAACGCCGCTCACGATCGGGTGGGACGCAGCGCGCGCAAATGCGAAGCCGGCGCTGATTATTCAGGCGCTGATGCTTGCGCTCGCGATTGCTTATTACACCAGCCCGATGGCCGCTGGCGCGCTTCGAGCCCTGGCCGAATTCAAACGCGCGCATGGATTGCCATTTGTGATCATCGCGTCGGTCGTGGGGGGAGCGTTGATCCCCGAGATTTTCCTGATTCTCTTTTTCCAGCGCGGACGTCCGCAGTTCGGAAATCTGCGGAATCTCGCGTTCACGATTCCGGTTTGGGGATTTGACGGATCGCTGGTTGATCTTCTTTATCGCGCGGAAGCCCATTGGTTAGGCGACGTCGCGACGGTGCCGGTCGTGCTGGCCAAGATTTGCATCGACCAGTTTGGCTACAACGTTTTCTTCGCCGCACCGTTCGGCGTTCTTACCTACGAGTGGAAGAACAACGGGATTTCGGTTCGGCCGGTGCGCGATCTGTTCACCTGGAGGCATTACCGCGACAAGATCATTCCAACGTTGCTGGCGACGTGGGCGGTCTGGATTCCGTTGATGGCGATCATCTATTCGTTGCCGCTCGCGCTCCAGTTTCCTTTATTTATCCTCGCGCTTTCGTTTTGGGTCTTGCTTCTCACCTACATGACCAACCGTTTCGCCGGGAAAGTTGAGGCCGACAAGCCGTTCGCGCTTGCGCGCGCGCAGACGTCTAATGATTTAATCAATTAGTGATTTAGTGAGTTAACGAATATTCGCTAAATCTCTAGATCGTTAACTCACTTTTTTCCATTCAGGAAAAACTCCAGCGCTTCGTGGACCCCGGCTCCGTGTTCTTGCTTGGCCACGTAACCGCCCGCATTTCGCACCGCCGTTTTTACCTCTTCGATGGCGTTTGCCGGACAGGCCGGCATTGCGGCGACCTCGCCGTTTAACATCGAGATGTCGTTGTGATGATCGCCCGCCGCGAAAATGGTTTCGCGCGGGACGTTGATCAAGCGCGCGAGCTCAGCCAGGGCCGCGCCTTTGTGATAATCGGCGTGACAAAACCGCAGGTAAATCGTGTTGCGCTGATAATGAAATTTGGACTCGGGATCGCGCGCCTGCTGGATGAACTCAACGATGCGGTCCATTTCCTCCTCGGTTTCAGTGCGCAATCCTTCGAGTCCTTCGGTGTGATAAAGCAGCTGGGCTTTCGTCTTTTGCGTCACGAAATCGACAACTTCCGCCAGAGTTGATTGGGCCGACGAGAATAGTTCAGCATGATCACGCGCGCAGCGGTCGTTCCAATCGCCGAACGCCTCCCATTTGTCCCCGTTCGTGCCAGGTCGAAAAATTTCGCGTTCGGTTGTGAGAATGAAATCGGGGCGAATCGGAAATTCGAAATCGGTAAGGCCCGATTCGAGCAAATCGACCGAGCGCCCGGTATTGATTGCCCAAACCACGCCGCCCTTTTGCAAATCGCGAATCAACTCCATGCA